>JGI994J12354_10000016_pt1 | contig 147966 bp, 138 predicted proteins | sample IntmicLarv3ML3BL_FD_12354 | JGI IMG/M metagenome (IMG submission 12354) | reverse complement strand
AAAAACACGAGCATCGCTCGTGTAATTACGTGGTCAAGCGCACGTGCGCTTGCGGTGGGGTGGAGGCAGAGCCTCCACGGTCTTAATCTTTTGATGTTTTAATCTTTAAGTTATAGTCCCTATTCCATTTTAGCAGTTGACGTACTATTGTATAATGGACATATTTTGTATATAATAAAAGCATGTAACACAAAGTAAAACTCGAGAGGGGTTAGACCATGAATTTTTTAGAAAGCATGAAAGCAAAAGCAAAAGCGGATAAAAAAAATATCGTATTGCCAGAAAGTTTCGATGAAAGAACAATTAAAGCTACTGATGCAATTTTAAAAGAAGGTATTGCAAATGTTATTTTAATAGGTAACAAAGATGAAATACTAGCAAAAGCGGATGGCTTTGATTTATCAAATGCAACTTTCATTGACCCAGCTAGTTATAGCGAAATGGACGCTCTTGTGGATAGTTTAGTAGAGTTAAGAAAATCTAAAGGTATGACTAAAGAGGACGCTACAAAACTATTAAAAGAAAATTCATTATACCTTGGCGTTATGCTTGTAAAAGCTGGAATAGCTGACGGAATGGTTGCAGGTGCTGCACACTCTACAGCTGATGTATTACGTCCTTCACTACAAATCGTGAAAACAGCACCTAATACAAAAACTGTTTCTTCATTCTTTGTAATGGTAGTTCCTGATTGTGAGTATGGCCATAATGGAACTTTGATTTTCTCTGATGCAGCGTTAGTTCAAAATCCAACGTCAGAAGAATTAGCAGCTATTGCACAAAGTTCAGCGAAAAGTTTTGAAGATATATTCAAAGCTGAACCAGCTGTTGCTATGCTTTCACATTCAACTATGGGAAGTGCGAAACATGCAGATATTGATAAAGTTGTTAAAGCAACTGAATTAATAAAAGCAGAAAACCCTAACTTAAAAGTTGATGGTGAGCTTCAATTAGATGCAGCTATAGTTCCATCAGTAGCAAAAAGCAAAGCACCAAACAGTAATGTTGCAGGTGCCGCAAATGTATTAATTTTCCCAGATTTAGATGCAGCAAACATAGGTTATAAGTTAGTACAAAGATTTGCAAAAGCTGAAGCCTATGGACCAATAACACAAGGTCTTGCTAAACCTATTAACGACCTTTCAAGAGGTTGTAACGCAGAAGATATAATAGGTGTTGTAGCAATTACAGCAGTACAAGCGCAAGGTTAAATTATAGAATAGAGAGGATCGTTGCATAATATGAAAATACTAGTATTAAACTGTGGAAGTTCTTCACTTAAATATCAATTAATTAATATGGATGGGGAAATCGTTTTAGCAAAAGGTTTATGTGAAAGAATCGGTATAGAAGGTTCTAAACTTAAACATGAAGGCAATGGCGAATATGAAATAGAATCACCAATGGAAGACCATACAGTTGCAATTCAAATGGTTATAGATGCACTTCTTAGCAAAGATCATGGTGTTATTAGTTCTGTAGAAGAAGTTAATGCAGTAGGTCACAGAGTAGTTCACGGTGGTGAGTACTTCAGCGAGTCAGCTATTATAACTCAGGAAGTTAAAGATGCTATTGTTAAATGTAATGAGTTAGCACCACTGCACAACCCACCTAACCTTATTGGTATATCTGCATGTGAAAAGCTTTTAGCTGGTAAGCCCCAAGTAGCGGTGTTTGATACGGCATTCCACCAAACTATGCCAGAAAAATCATTTTTATATGCTATACCTTATGAATTATATGAAAAATATAAAATTCGTAGATACGGATTCCACGGTACAAGCCATAAATATGTTTCTAACAGAGCGGCAGAAATAATAAACAAACCTATCGAAGATTTAAAAATAATTACTTGTCATCTTGGAAACGGTGCAAGTCTTTGTGCTGTTGAAGGCGGTAAATCAATAGATACTTCTATGGGCTTTACACCACTTGAAGGTTTAGTTATGGGAACAAGATGCGGTGATATTGATTCAGCGGCTATATCTTTCTTATGCGAAAAAGAAGGTATTTCTGCTAAAGAGGTAGAAAGTATTTTAAATAAAAAATCTGGAGTTCTTGGAATATCAGGAGTTTCTAGCGATTTTAGAGATATTGAAGGTGCAGCGGAAAAAGGTAATAAACGTGCTGAAATAGCTCTTGAAATATTCTATTACAAAGTTGCGAAATATATCGGAGGATATGCAGCGGCAATGAATGGTGTAGACGCAGTGGTGTTTACAGCTGGACTTGGTGAAAATAGTAAAGATGCTAGAGAAAAAATCACATCTTATTTAGGTTATTTAGGTGCTGAAATAGATCCAGAATTAAATAACATGCGTGGTAAAGAAAGAAGAATTTCTACAGAAGATTCAAGATTACAAGTGTTTGCTATACCTACAAATGAAGAGCTTGTAATAGCTAGAGATACTAAGGTACTACTTGACAAATAACAGTTAATTATTATATAATCCCTTTTGTTATTGTCTAATTAATGGAGGGTAATATGATTATAAAACCCTTAGCAGAAGGTAAACTTTTAGAATTTTCATTTAAAGATACGATAAAGCTTAATAATAGTTATAATTTGCATGATTACGATACCCAAGCTGAGATAAATGGAACTTTGTCCAAAAATGGTAAGATATATGTTTGTGAAGCAGAGGTTGTTTTAGAAGTAATTTTTAATTGTGATAAATGTTTAAAACCAACAACTAAAACATTAAATTTTACTTTGAACGAAAAATTCTCAAATGCAGAATTTATCACAAACAATGAAGATGAGGAAGAAATTAATCTTTTTCATGATTCACAAATAGATTTGACGGACTATATTAAAGCTGGTATTTTTGCTAACATGCCTATGCAAGTTTTTTGCAGCGAGAGCTGTAAGGGGCTATGCCCTATTTGCGGTACTGATTTAAACGTAGACAGTTGTAAATGTGATAATGTAGTTTTAAATCCAAAATTCGAAGTATTACGTTCACTTTTTACTGATGAGGAGGTGTAGAAATGATAGGTCCAAAAGGTAAAATATCAAGATCCAGAGGCCGCATGAGACGTGCTAATTCTTGGAAAATATCAACTCCTAACTTAGTTAGTTGTGGAAAATGTGGTGAGCTTATGGTTCCACATAGAGTTTGTAAAGCTTGTGGCTCTTATAAAAAGCAAACAATCATAGAAGTTCAGTAGTATACAAAAAACACTTGGGAGTTAGTGTCCTAAGTGTTTTTTTATGCATTTCACTTTGACAAAAAAATGTTTTTCATGCTATAGTTATATTAACGAAGCCAAAAGGCTACTAACATTATAAAAAAGTTAAGAAAAGATAAAAAAGTTTAATCAAAAACTTTTATCTTTATAAATTAAAAAGGAGGTATTCTTTGTGAATAATTTTGAATTTTATGTTCCTACTAAAGTTATATTTGGAAAAGATGAAGAATCAAAAGTAGGCGAACAAGTTGTCGCTTTTGGAGGAAGTCGTGTACTTCTGCATTACGGAAGTAATAGCTCGAAAGAATCTGGTTTAATTGATAAGGTAAAAAAATATCTTGATGAAGCTGGTCTTTTTTATGTTGAGTTTGGAGGTGTAGTTGCTAATCCAAGACTTAGTAAAGTTTACACGGGGATAGAGCTTTGCAAAGAGCATAACATCGATTTTATACTTGCTGTAGGTGGGGGAAGTGTAATTGATTCTGGAAAAGCTATAGCTATGGGTGTAGCAAGCGGTGGAGATGTATGGGATTTTTTCAGTAGAAAAAGAGTTCCAGAACACGCTTTACCAGTAGGAGTTGTATTAACTATCGCTGCAGCTGGTAGCGAAACAAGCATGTCTTGCGTTATTAAAAATGAGGAAGAAAACATTAAAAGAGGAGTAATTTCAGATTTAAATAGACCTAAATTTGCTATAATGAATCCTGAGCTTACATATACTGTCCCTGAGTATCAAATAGCTTGTGGTATAGTTGATATCATAATGCATACTTTGGATAGGTATTTCTCGCCTACTAAAGAAACAGATTTTATTGATAGAATATCAGAAGGATTACTACATTCTGTTATGCATACTGGCAAACGTACTCTTAAGGATCCAATCAATTATTCAGCAAGAGCAAATTTGATGTGGGCTGGCAGTATATCGCATAATACTATTACTGGTACTGGTAAAGTTTTCGATTTCTCTAACCATGCTATAGAGCACGAAGTAAGCGGTAAGTATGATATAGCACATGGTGCTGGTCTTTCTTGTTTGTGGGGCAATTGGGCTAGATATGTTTATAAACAAGATATTATGAGATTTGCACAATATGCAGTTAATGTTTTAAATGTAGATATGGATTTTGAAAGACCAGAAGCAACAGCTCTTGAGGGTATAGAAAGAACAGAAGCGTATTTTAAGTCTATAGGTATGCCTACAAACTTTAAAGAAGCAGGCATTGAAGTGACAGATGAAGATATAATAGATATGGCTAAAAAATGTACTTTTTTTGGTGGGCGAAAAATAGGTTCGTTTAGAGTCTTAGGCTATGACGACATAACTATAATATTGAAAAACGCTAGAGGCTAAGAGTAAAATCAAGGGCAGACCTTGGAGGTTTCACCTCCAAACCGCCACAAGCGCACGCGTGCTTGACCGCGATTAGAACGTGCTATGCGCGTTCTGTGAAAAAAATCAGTATTCCAGTCAGTTATTTTGTAGTGGAATTAACGCAAGTGCAAAGCACTTGCACAAAGTTTTGATCAAACTTTTTCAAAAGTTTGCGGGTTTGGGCAGAGCCCAAGGTTTTAATCTTTCAAGAAGGTTTGGACAGGGTCCAAGATTTTAATCTTTTAAAGTTAGGGTGAGTTTTTTTGAGTAAATGTATTATAGCTATAGATGCAATGGGAGGCGATAACGCGCCTAAAGAAATAATTAAAGGTGTAGTTCTTGCAATTCCAAACAATGATAACATAGACTTTATGCTTGTTGGTAAAGAAGATGTTATAAATAAAGAACTAGAAGATTATGTGTATGATAAAAGCCGAATACAAGTCATTAATGCGAGTGAGGTAATAGAAACACATGAACAGCCTACTATTGCTATAAAAAAGAAAAAAGACTCATCTATGCTTGTTGGTTTAAAACTTGTAAAAGAAGAAAAAGCTGTAGCTTTAATATCTGCAGGTAATACAGGGGCATTATTAACAGGTGCAACTCTGCAAGTTGGACGTATTAAAGGAATAGAAAGGCCTGCTTTAGGTACATTGTTGCCTACTAAAAAAGGTTTTACATTTTTGATTGATAGTGGCGCGAATATAGATTCAAAAGCTAGTTATTTAGTACAATTTGCAAAAATGGGTTCTGTTTATATGGAAAGTGTTATGAATATACCAAATCCAAAAGTTGGAGTTCTAAACATTGGAGCTGAAAAAGAAAAAGGAAACGCACTATCAAAAGAAACACACGAGCTACTTCTAGCTGAAAAAAATATAAATTTTGTAGGCAATGTAGAAGCTAGAGATGTATCTGAAGGTGTTGTAGATATTATTGTTTGTGATGGTTTTGTAGGAAATATTGTATTAAAGTATACAGAAGGTTTTGCAAAAGCTATGTTTGGCATAATTAAAGATGAGCTGACAAGTACCACTATAAGTAAAGTAGGTGCGCTTTTATCACAAAAATCTTTTAAAAATATTAAAAAAAGATTTGATTATTCTGAAATTGGTGGTGCACCGTTTTTAGGTCTTAAAGGACTTGTAATTAAAACTCATGGTAGTGCTACAGCCGAAGATATAAAAGGTGCTATTAATCAAGCGTATATATTCAATAGCAATAAAATGATAGAAAAAATAGAAGCGAAAATATTTTAATTATTAAGGAGCGATATGAATGGAATTTGAAAAAGTTAAAGAAATTATTTCTAGTCAAATGAATATCCCAGAAGAAAAAATCACTTTAGATATGTCTTTTACAGAGGATTTGGGTGCAGATAGTTTAGATGTATTTCAAATAATATCAGAGCTTGAAGAGTTTTACGAAATGGAATTTGCAAGTGAAGAAGCAGAAAATATAAAAACTGTTGGAGATGCTGTAGAATATATTAAAAACATCATATCCTAATTGTAACTTATGATAAAGCTTAACTAAAAAAGGTTATTGAAAAATTTCAGTAATCTTTTTTGTGTTAACTATACGTGGAGGTACATATGTTTTCAGAATTTGAAAATGAAATAAACTATATTTTTAAAGATAAAAATTTACTAAGACAGGCATTTACCCATAGTTCTTACGCTCATGAAGAAAAAATGAATTACTTAAAAAATAATGAACGTTTAGAATTTTTAGGCGATGCAGTGCTAGAGCTTACTATCAGTCATTATTTATATGATAACTTTGCTGATATGTCTGAAGGAGATCTGACTAAGTTTAGAGCAAATGTAGTTTGTGAAACTAGTCTTGCTAAAGGTGCAGCAATGATTAATGTAGGCAAGTATGTTTTACTTAGTAAAGGCGAGGAACAAACAGGAGGACGAGCACGCGCGTCTATACTATCTGATGTTTTTGAAGCTGTTATAGGTGCAATATATCTTGATGGTGGGTTTGAAGAAGCTAGAAAATTTATTATGAATATACTCAAAAAATATATAGTGGATGCACGTAACAATTTTCATATCAATGATTTTAAAACTCATTTGCAAGAAATCATACAAAAAAATCACAAAGGTAGCTTAAAATATACTATCATCAAAGAAGAAGGCCCAGACCACAACAAAACCTTTACGGCCAATGTAACTCACGGTAGCAGACTTCTTGGCACTGGTAAAGGCAAAAGTAAAAAAGAAGCAGAGCAAAAAGCGGCTGGTGTTGCATTACAAGGTATTTCTAGTAAAATGTAATCGTATTTCTTTCCAGCTAGAAAATAAAAAATGAGGAGACTTTTCGTCTCCTCATTTTTTATTGTACGGATAAAAAAATTTAATAAGTTACCCGCAAAATTATTATGTGCAAAATATTTTTAAATATACATTAAAAATTAAAAGATTAAGACCTCGGGGCTTTCAGCCCCAAACCCCGACAAGCGCACGCGCGCTTGACCACGTAATGGTGCAAGCTTCCGCTTGCGCTTATAATTTGACAAAGCGAATTTGAATCCAGTTTTTAGATTTAAGGCTTTAATCTTCAGAAATTAAAGTCGGTATAAATAATGATGGTTAAGTAAAAGATATTATAGATTAAAAATGAAATTAAGAAGGTGAATATTATGAAAAATTATCCTAATCCAAATATATTTAAAGAAGATAGTAATGTAGTATCTTCAACTGATTGTACAGGTTTAATACCATCTGATGTTACAACTGAAGATGAGCTTGAAGAATATGCAGATATGCGTAACGTGTTGAGAAAAGAAGATTTAAAGTGATTGTATTAATACAATCACTTTTTTTACTTTCATCGTACATAAATACTTAGTATAATGCTGTCATTATTATGAAATAGGAGGATACACCGTGCAAAAAGAATTAGACATACGCAGTATAGTTCTAACAGGTTTAATGACAGCTTTAGTTTATATCTCGACAGTAATGTTTTTAATCCCTATTCCCACTGGATTCATACATCTTGGTGACTTTACAATATTTGTATCAGTTCTTCTACTTGGAACTAAAAGAGCAGTATTTGCTTCTGGTATCGGGATGTTTTTGGTTAACATTTTAAGTGGAGCGTTTCACTGGGCACCATTCACTCTTGTTATCAAAGGTAGTATGGCATTAATTTCAGGATACATAATTGATAAAAAAGGCAGTAGCTACAAAACCTGTTTCATCGCATTTGTATCTGCAAGTATTTTTATGGTTATTGGTTATTTTTTCGCTGGTATATTCGTAGCATCGTTTTTTATGGAGAATGTAGAGGACATAGAAGCATCTTTAATATTTGCAATGGCGGGTATTTTTCCAAACATAATACAAGTATCGGCAGCGGTATTTATCGCCATGCCTATGGTTAAAGTGATTCAGAAGCTTAAGAGATTAAAAGATTAAAGTCAAAAGATAAAGACCGTGGGGATTTCATCCCCACTACCCCAGACAAGCGCACGCGCGCTTGACCGCGTTTTTTAAGACCGCACATATGTGCGGTCTTTTGTATTTGTCTTTTGTTGTTTATTGTTTCTCCTGATTTTTTTTGAAGATTTGTTTATCGTGACAAAGATTCACGTATTCGATTAGAAATTCGATTTCTTCATTAGAAGCGTTACTTAGTAATATGAATAAAGTTTGTAGCTTAGGAGAAGCTGTTATTTCAGGCATGGGTCGGTCAAGAATAAGTGAATCGGAGCTAACTTCAAGAACATAACAAATTCTAATCAAACTTTCCAAACCTAACATAGATTCACTACGTTCAACCGTTCCAAGAAAAGATGGAGATATTTCAACGCATTCAGCCAATTTTTCGATAGTCAAATTTCTACTTTTTCTAACAGCACGAATATTTGCACCTATATGCTTTAAGTACCCTAAATCCTTTTTCATAAAAATTAATCACCCCTTTGTAACTCTAAGTAAAAAATTTCACCAAAAGCTGTGAAAGCTTTGGCTAATGTGAAGTGCCAAAGCTTTTTTTATTATTCTTCCTAATTTTTTTTGAAGATTTGCTTGTCGTGACAAAGATTTACGTATTCGATTAGAAATTGGATTTCGTCATTAGATGAATTTTTCAGCATGATATTTAGTGTTTCTAGTTTAGCAGATTGAATTACTTCGGGTCTGCTTCCTTCAAGAATGAGTGAATCAGAGCTAACCTCAAGAATATGGCAAAGTTTAATTAAATTTTCTAAGCCTATTTTAGATTTTCCACGCTCAACCGTTCCAAGGAAAGATTCGCTTACTCCGATAAGTTCAGACAATTTGTCGATAGTGAGATTTTTACTTTTTCTAGCAGTACGAATATTTTCACCGATGTGTTTTAGATGTTTTAAATCCTTTTTCATAAAAACTAAATCACCCCTTTATAACTTTAAGGGGTTTGGCAGAAAGTTTTAATGGCTCTATATAGCTGAAAAAAGTAAATATTGAAGTGGTTTTTTAATTATAGTACAATGTAGTAGGGGGGTGAACATATGGCAAAACTAAATTGTGAAGCTGAGTTTTGTATCTACAACAGAAGCCTTGAGTGTATCTTAAACAATATACAACTCAACTCTTTCGGTACATGCGAAGAAAGCATAATTATCACACTAGACAAAAAATTTCTTGAAACAGAAAAAGAATTACAACTTCAAGAGCTAGAAGAAAAATGGACTAACAATAATTCCAATACAATATAACTAAAAAAACAAAAAACATTAAAGTCTCGGTTAACCCCAAGGCTTTTTTATATGCAAGAACTTAAAGCAAAATTTTAAGAAACAAGTTTTTTCAAAAAACACGGTTATGATATATAATAGTAAGATAATAAAAAATTGAACTATACTCCTAAAAAGAGCAACGGCGTAGCCGTTGCTAAAAAAGCGGTCAAGCGCGCTTGCGCTTGTCGGGAGTTTGAGGGCGGAAGCCCTCAAGGTCTTAATCTTTTAATCTTTTGACTTTAATCCCTTAATCTTTAAAGAAAGGATAGCAAAATGAAATATAAACTAAAAATAATGACAACTTCTACGCTTATACTAGCACTGAGTAGTATAATCGCAGTTACAAAAAATGTGCAGGCAGAACCAGTAATACAAAATGCAATCGAAAATGATATAAACGAAAAATTGTTGAATACGGACAAAGAAATAAATAGAGCAGAATTTTTTGTGTTGGTGAATAATACATTGGGATTTGTGGATGAAGTAGACATATATTTTTCAGATGTAGTTCCAGAATCATGGTATGCACCACATATACGTAGAGCGGTAGCGGCAGGATATATACAAGGTTTTGAAGATGGGACAGTAAGACCGACAAATAATATAACAAGAGCTGAAGTTAGCGTAGTGTTAAATAATATATTGAAACTTCCTATAGGTTCAGCAGTATATTTTACAGATGAGTTGCCAAGTTGGGCGTATGAATCAATAAACGCAGTGACAAAGGCGGGAATAATACAAGGCTTTGAAGACGGTAGCTTTAGAGCAACAGACAGTATAACAATAGCGGAAGCAGCTGAGATATTATTATTGGCAAGAGATTTTCATTACGATAGAGAGGAACCCATAATAATAGGAGAACCAAAGAGAGAAGACGTAGTAGCAGAAAAAGAAGAAATATTAGTAGAAGGGAATTTAGAAATAAGGGGTGATTTTGGAACAGAAAAGTTACAGGTAGTAAATGGCAATGTAAAAATTGTAGGCAGTGTACCAGCAGAGATACAAAATTTAAAGATAAATGGAGATTTAAGAATAGGAGTAAGTGTAGAAGACAATTTAGTTTTTTTGAACAATGTAACAGTAACAGGGACAGTATACATATACGCAATAAATGTACATTTATTAGGAGAGTTTAATAATGTGTATATAAACCAAGAAAATACACGGTTGCGCTTAAAAAATTCTGGTGGGACAAGTATAGAAAATTTTAATGTGGCAAGCAGTGCAAAAAATTCTAGAATATCATTAGATAGAAATACAAGAATAGAAAATGCGAATATAGATGCAGTAGTAGCGATAAATGGAACTGGACGTATAGGAGTTGCAAATATAAGTGTTTTGGGTGTAACGGTAACAAATAATGCAATAATAGAGGGTTTTATATTGTCTTCACAGCCAGTATCAAGACCAAATGCAGTCGATGATAGCAATAACGATTATAGCGAGAATAATATAGAGGAAATACCAGCATCGGAAGACCCATTACCTGAAGAAGAGATACCAGTATCGGAAGATCCATTACTTGAAGAAGAAATAGCAGAATCAGAAGACCCATTACTCGAGGAAGAAATACCAGAATCAGAAGACCCATTACCCGAAGAAAAATTAACGCAATCATTAGATTCTGTTCATATTACACTTAAAGAACCTGATGATAAAGCAGATGATTATATTTTAGGTGATGTTAGTGAAATTATAGATGCACTTAATAGTATACAAATTTCTAGCTCTGTATATGATGCTAGTAATGATGTAAATTGGTATGTACCAAAGGAGACAGAAAACTCACGTCGTCTTGAAATTCGTGAAACTGTAAGTGGTAAAGTTAAGGGCTATTTAATAGCAAAAATAAACACGGATAGCGCAGAGGTGGAAGAACTAGTAATAGACTTTAGGCAAGGTATAAATAAATTATCTGTAGAAAGTTTGTACACATTAATAATACCTGCAGAATATGTAACGGTTTTTGAAAAGAAAGTTCAGAATAATATAGTTGTACCGCTAGTAGTTACGCATGAACTTATACAAGAATTAGACCAAGATGATCACCCGCTTAGTTATAGGCTTGAACGAGTAAAAGTAATAAGGGCGATTGATGGAGATACAATCGAATTAGAAGATGGTAGGCGTGTAAGATTAATCGGTGTGGATTCTCCAGAGAGGGACGAAGAAGGTTTTGAGGAAGCGACAGATTTTACAAGAGATGCTGTTGAAGGGCGAGTAGTTTATTTAGAAAAGGATGGAAACGAAACTGATGTGTTTGGAAGACTTAGAAGATATGTATGGATTATAAAACCTTCAGATGTTTATGACGTTAATCAAGTTAATAGGTATATGCTAAACGCTAAGTTGTTAATAAATAATCATGCTGTTGTGGCTATACTTGGCACTGTAAGATTAGAAGAACATTTTAGAGGCCTATACGAATTGGCTACATAATTAAAATATATAAAAAAAGCCTTGTTTAACCAAGGCTTTTTTTATGTGAAAATTCAAGACAAAGAACAAAACTTGAAGAAATATTTTTGTAATCTAAAAAACTGTATCTCCAAAAAGTGCAAGCGCATCCACGCTTGCAAAAAAAAGCGGTCAAGCGCGCTGCGCTTGTCGTGGTAGTGGGGCGGATAGCCCCACGGTCTTAATCCCTTGATTTTAATCTTTTAATCTCACAAAAAAAATTTTGAAAAATATGAGACAAAATTTGAAGAAGCACGTTTGTAATATATAGACAAGGAAAACTTTCAAATATTTAATCGTTGACTGAATTTAGTCAACAAGATATACTGAGGGTAATTTGAATGTAGGAGGTAGTAGCGTGGCGAGAGTAACGAAGCAACCTGATGAGCGTAAGCAGGAGATTACTATAGCGGCTAGAAAATTGTTTTGTGAGAAAGGCTTTGATGAAACTACTATAACGGAAATTTCAAGTTATTTAGGTATAGCTCAAGGTCTTGTTTATCATTATTTTAGATCGAAAATGGATATTTTATACGCTGTTGTTGAGGAGTTAGCGGCAGATCATGTAATGAACGTAGAAAAAATAATATTGGATTCTCAAGGGACTGCTATTGAATGTTTAAGGTTATTGTTAAAAAACGTTTATATGTGCGGGTGTGAAGAAGATATTTTAATCGAAAGTTTAGCAGAAAACCAAGGAGCATTGGAATACATAAGAATAAAAATGGTAACATCGATAGCACCACTGTTAACTGCTCTTATTGAGCGAGGTAATGAGGATGCGTCATGGTTTTGTGAGTACCCAAAAGAAAGTGCGGATTTTGTTTTACATGGTTTTAGTGCCTATAGTATATTTTCCGACAATAAACCACCTAAGGAAGAAGTAAGGGAAGCTTTTGAAGATATTATTATTAGGATATTAGGCGTTAAAGCATAGAAAATTTATAATGTTGTAAAAATAATTAAAAATTGATATTATAAGCATATAGGTGTGAATTTTTTATCGAAATAGGCTGACAACTTTATTTATATTAGATGTTTGCAGTATACGTATTATAATTTTAGGAGGTAGAACATGAAAAGAAAACATATATATATAGCGGCAGCATTATCTATGGCAGTACTAGGAAGCATAGCGGCATTTGGTGGCGATTCAGACGCTGCAAGTGAAGGTTTTTCTGTAGATGTGGCAAGAGTAAGTAGAGGTACTATAGAAAGTACTGTTACGGCTCAAGGTGAAGTATTTCTGCTAGATAATGATTTTGCTTTTGTTAATAATGTATTAGAAGTAAGTGAAGTATTAGTAAGAGAGCATGATGTAGTTGAGATAGGTCAACCTCTTATAAGATTTAATTCGGATACACGTGATAGAGATAGAGAAAGAGAAAGGCTAGAAACACAGTTAAGAGATGCGCAGTTAAGTTTGCGAAGTGCTGAGGTTTCGCTTGATAATACAAGAATACCACCAACACAAACAGAACTTGAAAACGCTAGGCTAACAGTAACAAGGGCAGAGCAAGGTATATCAGATGCAGAATTTGCATTAACTCAAATAGATTTGAATATAGACCAACAACGTAGGTTAATAGAACAGCAAGAAAGAAATATAGAGCAACAAAGAAGAAATATAGAACATTTAGGACGTGTGCACCAGCAAGCAGAACGAGCAAGTGAACAATCAGAGCGTAGCCTTGAACAATTTGAACGTGGCATAGAGCAAAGAGAGCGCATGGTTGAACAGCTAGAACGTGGCATGGATCAGTTACACCGTAATTTAGAGCAAGCGGAAAGAAACATAGAACAATTAGAGCGTGTAGTTGAGTTAAGAGAAACTGTGTTAGAGGATGCGTTAACAAGTTTATCGAACACACAAACTCTTTTTGGTGTAGGTGCAGCAACTCAAAATCAATTAGATTCAGTAGAAAGATCAGTAGAAAATGCGCAGAATGATGTTATAAATTCACAAAATGACGTTGTAAACGCAAGAAATGGTCGTCAAAACGCATTAGACGCTATTAGAAATGCAGAAAATGATATTATTAACGCAAGAGCTGACATTAGAAATGCAGAAGGCGATTTCATAAGCGTACAAGACGGTGTAGCAACATCAGAAGATAATATCAGAAATGCAGAGGATAACATCAGAAATGCAGAAGCTAATATTGAAAATGCAAAGAGCGATATAATTGGAGTGGAAAGTAATATAACAGCATTACAACTTCAACGCACGCAAGCAGTGCAAAATATATCAGCGTCACATGACAATTTAAGATTTGCAAGAATACAGTATGACGAAATACAAAATAGGTTAAATACACCGCAAACAATGAATTCAATTGCACAACAAGAAATAAACATTGATAGAATTAGGTTAAGTATAGAACAAATTCAAAGTGATATAGATAATTTAGAAGACGTTGAAGAATATTTATTAAGTCCAATTAGCGGAACAATTACAGCTATAAATGCTGTAAGAGGTGAAACTGTAGCACCAGGTAGAGGGCTTATACAAATTTCAGATGCAGAAGAATACATACTGAGAGCTTTTGTTAATGAAAGACATGCAGGTCAACTGGGTATGGGTCAAGAAGTATTAGTTGAAGGTTCTATATTAGGCGATGAAGTGCTAAACGGTACAATTACTAGTGTAGGAACAGTTGCGCAAGCAAATCAAGTATCAGGTGTTGTAGAAAGGGTTGTACCTGTAGAAATACGTGTTGACCAAGAAGCGCAAGCAAGAAATTTATTAATGCCAGGTGTAACGTTAGACATAACTATAATTACAGATGTAAGAGAAAATGTAATAGCAATCCCTATTCTTTCAGTAATCACCCAAAGAGATGGTAGTAACCATGTATTTGTAATGGATTCTAACAACACAATACAGCAGGTAGAAGTTGAGCTAGGTGCTTATGCTGATATGACAATTGAAGCAACAGGAATATCTGAAGGGGATGTAATAGTTCTACAACCTACGTCTACCATGGAAGGCGGAATGGTAGTTACTCCTGCAAGTATAGATTAAAACATTGAAAACCTTTAAACCGTGGGCTCTGCCCACACCCGCAAACTTTTTGTAAAAAGTTTGACCAAAACTTTGTGCAAGTGCTACGCACTTGCTAAAAAACGTTCAAATGCTATTTGCTTGGAGATTTTCATGATAAAGCAAGCGCGAATGCGCTTGCAATAACGCGGTCAAGCGCGCGTGCGCTTGCGGAGTTTGAGGCGGAGCCTCAAAGGTTTTTAATCTTTTAATCTTTAGTCTTTTAATCTTTTGATTTGAGGTGATTTAGTAATGCTTGAAGTAAGAAATTTAAGAAAAATATATAAAAACGGAAGCTTAGAGCTTGAGGCACTAAAAGGTGTAGATTTTAGTGTGGGAAAAAAAGAATTTGTTTCTATAATGGGAAAATCAGGATCGGGAAAATCAACTTTAATGAACATATTAGGGTGTTTGGATACTATTTCACACGGAGAATATATATTAGATGGCGAAAATGTTGCAGGTTTAAAGCAAAATAGATTAGCAGCAATACGTAATAGAAAAATAGGATTTATATTTCAGTCTTTTAATTTGTTGCCAAAATTAACGTCTCAGCAAAACGTAGAGTTACCTATGGTTTACGCTGGACAGAGTAGAGCTAAAAGGCGTGAAGCAGCTTTAATAGCCCTTGGAAAAGTAGGGTTAGGGGATAGAGGACATCATAAGCCAAACGAACTTTCAGGTGGCCAAAGACAGAGAGTTGCTATTGCTCGTGCTCTTGTAAATAATCCATCTATTTTATTTGCTGATGAACCAACAGGTAACTTGGATAGTAAATCAACTGAAGAAGTAATCGGGATATTTCAGCAATTAAATAGTGAAGGTGCTACTATAGTTATGGTTACACACGAGCCAGATGTAGCGGCACACACAAAACGTATAATAACTTTTAAAGATGGTAATATAATGACTGATGAACCAGTTGAGTCCCCAATAATAATAGGGGGAGGGAGCTAATGGGCTTTTTAGAAACTTTTTCTTCAGCTTTTAGTAATGTTTATAGTTATAAAATGCGGTCTTTACTTACAATGCTTGGTATTATAATAGGTATAGGTTCAGTGATTATGATAATGTCTATAGGTGCTGGAGTACAAGCAGCTATTTTTTCTGAAATGGATGCTTTTAATACGACAAGTATACAAGTAGGCCCAAGGAATATGGCTCCACGTGTATTAACACTAGATGACGCAGACGTTATAAGACAAATGCCTAATGTATACGCAGTTACTGCAATGTCTGAGTTGATGAACCAAAGTATACAATTACGAAATCCTAGTGAAACAAGACGAGGTTCAGCATTTGGTCTTGATGAATGGTATCATACCTTAGAAACAGTAACTATGTTGTATGGTAGATTTATTTCACGTCAAGACGTAGCTAATAATGCTTTTGTTACTGTTATAAGTCCAGAAGTATCTATGGATGTTTTCGGCCGTGTAGATAGTGTCGGCGAGAGAATGCAAGTAGAAGGTCCAAATGGAAGATATAGCTTAACGGTTATTGGCATACTAGATATAGAACCAAGTGCAATAGGTGCTCAAACACCGTTAAATATGGCTTTATTTATTGTACCAGTTACAACTTTAGGTGTGATAGATAATAACCCAGATGCTACTGATTTTTTCACTGTGTCTATAGATGATCCTGATTTATCTGCAGCTACAGCAACCCAAATAACAAATATTCTTAATAGGCGACATGATAGAGATGATGCATTTTTAGCAATGAGCACAGCTACAATAATGGATGGAATTGATGCTATCTTTGCGGCTGTAACAGGATTTATTGCTTTTGTTGCTGGAATTTCTTTATTCGTAGGTGGTGTTGGAGTTATGAATATAATGATGGTAACTGTAACAGAGCGTACACGAGAAATAGGTGTTAGAAAATCTTTGGGTGCCACTAGCGGATTAATAAAATTGCAGTTTATGATGGAATCAACAATACTTACTTTTATAGGTGGGATAATAGGTATAGTTTTTGGTGCACTTGGTGCAAGACAAATAGGTAGTTTATTAAGTGCTGTTGCACCGCTGGACATAGTACCTTCTGTAGAAATGAGTTCTGTTTTAGTAGCTGTGACGGTTTCTATGCTTGTAGGTATAGTATTTGGTGTGTATCCAGCAGGAAAAGCGGCTAAACTCGACCCTGTAGACGCTTTACGTTATGAATAAGGCAGGTGGATTTAATGAGTATTTTTGAAAGTATTTCTTCCGCTATCATGGGCATTTATGGCAATAAAATGCGTGCTGTATTTACAATGTTCGGTATAATAGTTGGAATAAGTTCTGTAATAGTAATAACATCTGTTGGTGATGGATTTAGAAATTCTATAAATAATCAGTTTGAAGATTTTGGGCTGGATGAGATAAATATATCAAATACTAGTGCAGAAAGACCTGTAGAATGGCACGAACGGTTAAGAGTCTCTGACACAGAATTTTTAAGAAACCATAGCGAAGTAATGTTTGCATCTTCAAGGCTTAACACAACTTTTTTAGATGCAGTAGATATTTTGGCTTCAAGGGATAGGCGAGGTATTACTTTAAATGGAGTAGATGAATATGCGCCTATGTTAGCAGGAGCTAATCTTGTGTATGGTAGAAATATTTTATCGCAAGATGTTTTTAATGGGTCTAACGTAATTATTATAGATGAAGTTTTTTCACTAGAAGCTTTTGGTCGGACTAATAGCGTAGGAGAATCTTTATCTGTACAAACTTCCTTTGGTACTGAAGTTTTTACTATTATAGGTGTAACAGAAGGTCAAGAAGCAGACGAATTTACTGCAATGTTTGAAATGCCTTTTGAAGCACAAGTACCTATTTCCGTTGTACAGCGGATGCATCAAATGGATGACGTAATTGGTACTATTACTATTAGGGTATATGATAGAGATAACATACATACTATTGGCGATAATATAATAAGAATGCTTGAAATTAGAAGTGGTTCTGAAGATATTTTCCAAATGTTTAGTATAGCCAGTGCGCTTAATCAAGTTGATGCTGTTATAGGACTATTTACCGTATTTTTAGGTTTTGTTGCTGGTATTAGCCTTTTAGTAGGTGGTATAGGTGTTATGAATATAATGCTTGTATCGGTAACAGAGCGTACACGAGAAATAGGCATACGAAAGTCTTTAGGTGCGACTAGCGGAAACATAAGATTTCAATTTCTATTAGAAGCCAGTATATTAACGTCTCTAGGTGGTGCTCTTGGGGTTTTCTTTGGATATATAGGTGGATTGGGTATTAGTGCTGTAGCCACGGCCATGCTAGATATGGAAGTAGTGCCTAGCATTTCTATAGAAATTATAACGGGAATCGTTCTAATATCAGCGGTTATAGGCATACTATTTGGAGTATATCCAGCAAGCAAAGCTTCAAAGCTTGACCCTGTAGAATCCCTACGCTTCGAGTAAAGAATAAAAGATAAAGACCGTGGGGATTTCATCGCTACTACCCCTGACAAGCGCGCTGCGCTTGCAGGGTGTGGGACAGAGCCCTACAAAAAAGATTTTTGTCTCTTGTCTCTTGATTTAATGTCTAAAAAAGCAAGCGCGTACGCGCTTGCTTTTTTGTAGGCCTTAACTAGAGTTGTTTGTTGTTTGCTAATACATATTTATAATCCTAGGTTACAGCTGTTAGCAGCAACCATTAGAAAGAAAGGTTTTAATTTCTTGCATATCTTGTGCACTTGCTGGACAAGAAGCTTTGTAATAACCTTTTTGTTCAGCTATTTTATAAAGATCGTATTGAAATTTTTCTCCGCCGTCTCTCATTTGTTGAAATGTTTGACGTAAGTTTTGGTCTGAACATTCTACAATTGCTTTTGCATAATTACTTACACTAGCTTTTGTACCTGATAAAACGTCTAATACCATATCTTTTTCTTGCATAGTTGTGTACCTCCTATAACATTTGTGTTAGATTTTGAGCACTTTGTTTTGCAGATTCAGCAGCTTGTGAAAACATCTGTTTTATATGCGGGTCTTGACATTGGTTTGAATAATCACTTAATTTACAAGCCATTGTTTGATGTGCTGAAGCAATCTCTCTTATGGAATTAAATTCGGATTGATTAAAATTTGCCATGTGAATATCTCCTCCTGTGCTTAAACTTAAACTATATTATTTAAAAGCTTATAATGGTGGTACAGTAGATATTTTGCCTTAAACTCCAAAAAATATGTAACCATATATATCAAAAAATTAAGAAAAATAAAAAAAGAACATGCAAAGGCATGTTCTTTTTTTTATTTTTAAATTATAAAGATAGGCCAGCTATTTTAGCCATTTCTTTAATAGAATCCACAGATACTTTTTTACCTTTGTATTCTATTAAGTTTTCCATAGAACCTGTGAAAACATCTGAAGGCTCGTATTTTTGTAATATTACTTGATTATTATCAGTAAAAATTTCTAGTGGATCCTTTTCTTTTATACTTAAACTCCTTCTTAACTCTATTGGTAAAACAATTCTTCCTAGTTCGTCAACTTTTCTTACTATTCCTGTTGATTTCATTATGCATTCTCCTTTATTCGATTAAGCAATTAAATAGGACTACAAATAAATTATGCGTTTGTCCTAAACTTTATTATATAGTTTGAAGCTAGAACACAATTTTATCATAATTTACAAATTAATGCAAGATTTTACAAACTTTTCATTGCAGAGCTTCAAATAGGCTAAAAATCAGGGCTATAGCTTTTAAAAGACTTATTCTTTTTGTTTTTTTAAAAATTAAATAAAAAATTGTAGAAGTTTCATAAATATACTTGTTTGAACATATAATTTTTATATTTTAAAAATAGGCAGAGCCTACATAGGGGGAATGATTAGATAAAATGTTAAATTATATATGGGGCTGTATGATAATAACAGGCATTATTGTTTCTATTTTCACAGGAAACATAGCAGGTATAACAAATGCCAGCTTAGACGCTTCAAAGGATGCTGTATCAATTATTATACAAATGGCTGGTATAGTATCTATGTGGACAGGGCTTATGAAGATAGCGGAAAAAGCAGGTATTATAGATTCATTTTCTGAAAAAATAAAACCTATATTAAGATTCCTATTCCCTGATGTACCAGAAAACTCTAAGGCGATTAAACATATTTCTACTAATTTAATTGCTAACATGCTGGGGCTCGGCTGGGCAGCGACACCAGCAGGGCTTATGGCTATGAAAGAACTTCAAAAATTAAATAAAAATAAACAGGTCGCTAGTAAATCCATGTGTATGTTTATGATAATAAATATGTCGTCTTTACAGATATTATCTGTGAGCATTATCAGCGATAGGGATATGTTTAACTCTGCTAACGCATCGGAAATAATAGCACCAGCTCTAATAGCGACTATTGTAACAGCAATAGTTGGTGTAGTTGTTGCTAAGATATTGGAGGTTATATATAAATGATGAGATTTATTCTTGTTATATCAGATTTAATAATACCTATTATTTTCATAACTGTAATAACTTACGGTATTTTGAAAAATGTAGATATATATGATACCTTCATAGAAGGAGCTAAAGAAGGTCTTAATACTGTTTTTGAAGTTTTTCCAACTTTAGTAGGCCTTATGGTGGCGGTTGGTATACTGCGGATATCTGGAACACTAGATATAATAAGTGTGTTAATCTCACCAATAACAGATTTAGTTAATTTCCCTACTGAAGTTGTACCCCTAACATTAATGCGTCTTGTATCCGCTTCAGCAGCTAGAGGGCTACTCTTGGATCTATTTGAAAATTTTGGACCTGATTCATTTATAGGCAGATTTGCTTCTATAATGATGAGTAGCACAGAAACGATATTTTATACAATCAGTATTTACTTCATGAGCGTAAAGATAACTAAAACAAGATACACTCTTATAGGGGCACTTATAGCAAATTTTGCGGGTGTAATAGCATCTTTATACATAACCATATATATTTTCGGAAGATAGCATATTTAGGGTAAAAAACAAGGGTTTAGTACAAAGAACAATGACTTCTAAAAAGCATGCGCAATGCGCATGCTTAAAGTAACCAAGCAATCGTGCATGTTACTTGGCTAAGGCTTGGTATTTCTTGATGTGACCCTTTGCTTATAATTCAGATATATCTCTTTTTGACTTTTCTAGCTTCTTTAAAGAAGCCATATAATTTTCTAATTCGTTTATACTAGAAAAAATATCTAAGAAATCAGTTGTTTGTACATCCTTTAAATATTTGCTTACTAATTCATAGTATTGTTCTTGAAAATCTTTAACGATTTGCTTTTGTTTATCTATAGAATGATAAACATTATCTAGGTTTGATATAGTCATTTCACGAATTTCGTTAGAAGCCACTTCGGCATTCTTTATAATATTATCCGCTGCAACTTGTGCGTTTATAATGGCGTTAGTTATAGAACTATCTTTTTCTTTATAGTCTTGTATTATTCTTTCTAAATTACCTATATAATTTTCAACCTCTTCAGGGCTGTAACCACGCTTGACTATAGTAAAATGATTCATAAATTTTTTACTCCTCTCACTAAAATATTTTTGTCTAACCATCTTTATCAAAATATTTTATACTAATATGTTATTATGCCAGTCCACAATCAAAATATGTTATATAATATATATTAACATTACTATTAATTGTATGCAATTAGTTTTGTAAGTTAGAGGGGTGACGGAATTGGATTATAGTTTTTATATGAAAGAAGCTTATGAACAAGCTAAGCAAGCTAAAGGTTTTATGGAAGTACCGATAGGTTGTGTTATTGTTTATAACGGAGAAATTATCGCTAAGGATTTTAATAAGAGAAATACAATGAAAAATGCTTTATGTCATGCTGAAGTTGGAGCTATAAATCAAGCTTGTGAGGTTTTGGGTGATTGGAGGTTAGAAAATTGTACCATGTTTGTTACAGTTGAACCTTGTCCTATGTGTGCAGGTGCAATTCTTCAAGCGCGCATACCCAAACTTGTGTACGGCACTAAAAATAAAAAAGCAGGCTGTTGTGGTTCAATACTAAACATTTTAAATGACGATAGGTTTAACCATAAAGTCGAAATTATACATGGCGTGATGGAGGAAGAATGCGCTGCTATTATGGTCGATTTCTTTGCTAGTTTACGAAGAAAAGATTAAAGATTAAAACTATGGGGATTTCATCCCCAAACCCCTGACAAGCGCACGCGCGCTTGACCGCGTAATTGCGTGAGCATAGCTCACGATTAATCGTGTTATTAGCTTTGCCACAGGAGAAGATGCTTAAATTATAGAAAAATAAAAAGTATATGTGTTTTTGATTGTCTTCTTAGCTTTGGTGAAACCAAAGCCAAAAAAGCGGTCAAGCGTGCTACGCTTGTCGGGGTGGTGGGGCGGAAGCCCTACGGTCTTAATTTTTTAATCTTTTGATCGTAACGGTTGACAGAGAAAAACTAATATTGTATAATGTGTATAGTATTTGATTGTAATTTTGACATTGTTATAAGATTTTCGTGCTAGCTGGGGAGGTAGCGGTTCCCTGCACCCACAGAGCCCGCTATAGTGGGGGTGATGCTTACTCTAGGCTCCTTTCTCGTGGAGTCTGACCTTTATAAGTGGTGATGACGGTCAAGTCTTACGCAATAGGTCTTTGTGAAGCGTGTCAGGTCCTGACGGAAGCAGCACTAAGCAAAGTAGCTTATGTGCCGTGAGGTTGCTTGGCAAGAGCTAACTGTAGAGGTAACGTCTGGGAGGAAATGTCGAAAGTAAGTGCACGAAATTTAAAATATAATTAGAATTTTTCAAGCGTTATCCATTGGATAATGCTTTTTTTGTAACCTATATTCACAAAAAAATATAAAGGCATAAGCTACAGGCATTAAGTATATAGCTTTGGGGTCTTAATTTTTTTCATGAATATAGGTAATTTTATGAACAAAGGTGATAAAAATGCCATATATAGCTCTTTATAGAAAATTGCGCCCTAAAACATTTAATGATGTTGTGGGTCAAAGCCATGTAGTACGTACTTTGGTAAATCAAATAAATTCAAATAAAATTTCCCATGCATACCTGTTTTGCGGTACACGAGGAACTGGAAAAACTTCTATAGCTAAAATATTTGCGAAATCTGTTAATTGTACAGAGAAAAAAAACGGTGAACCATGTGGCGAATGTAATTCTTGTGTGGCTATTTCAGAAAATAGAAGTATGAATGTAATAGAGATAGATGCAGCGAGCAATAATGGTGTTGACAATATAAGGGATATAAGAGAAGAAGTTAAATATCCACCGACAGAGGGCGTGTACAAAGTTTATATTATAGATGAGGTACACATGTTATCTAGTGGTGCTTTTAATGCATTATTAAAAACCTTAGAAGAACCTCCAAATCATGTTATATTTATATTAGCAACAACAGACCCTCAAAAGATACCAGCTACTATACATTCGAGATGCCAAAGGTTTGAGTTTAAACGAATATCTACAGAAGATATGACAAATAGCATAAAGGAATATATAACTGAAGAAAATATATTATTAGAAGATAAGGCTATTAAACTAATAACAGAAGCGTCGGACGGTGCTATGCGTGATGCTTTAAGCATACTGGACCAGAGTATATCACTTTATGACGGTGAAGAAATTACGGTAGAGAAGGTACTAAATATAATAGGATCTGTAGATAAAACAGTGCTTTTTTCGATAACAGAAGCTTTAGTAAATCGTAATAGTGAGAAATGTATAGAAATAATAGGTGATTTAATATCTAATGGTAGAGATGTAATTCAGTTTGTTTCAGATTTAATTCTACATTTTAGAAATTTATTAGTAGCCAGTTCAATAGGAAATGTTTCTACTACAGCATTAGATTTATCAGAAGATAATATAAACAAATTAATTAAACAAGGTGAAAGTATAGAAGCATCTAAAATAATAAATTTTATTAGTGTTTTTTCAGATTTACAAACTAAAATGAAGTTTGATAAACAAGCTAAGATATTATTAGAAGTGGCATGTATAAAACTATGTAATCCGCAAGAAGCGTTTGATGCTGAAGGATTAAGTTTGCGTATAACCCAGTTAGAAAAGGCTATGAAAAATGGTATAGCTGTGCAACAAAAATCAAATCCTGAAATTAGAAATGAAAAACCCAAGGTTATTATAAAAAAAGCTATACCAGATGATATAAATAAAGTAAAATCGTCGTGGACGTCATTTGTTGCAGGTTTCGAACAGTTATTGAGAGGCTTACTGGATATGTCTATACCTGCATATTTGGAAGGCGAGGTACTTCATATAGTTGCAAGTGATGCTAGTAGTGCAAGCTTGCTTAAATCAAAAGAAAACTTAATAAAAGAACAGCTTATAGAAAAATTTGATAAAGATTTTATGGTGAATTTCATATCGAAAAACGATTATATGAAAAGGCATAATGAGATATATGGCGTAAAAGATGAAAGCATAGTAGACATAAACCAAGATATACTTGGTGAAAAAATTAATATGGATATAACGTTTGAATAGATATTAAAAGATTAAGATCGTGGGGATTTCATCAAGGCATTGTCTTCACTGCCCCTAGCAAGCGCAACGCGCTTGCTTAAAAAATTTTGTGGGGTTTAGAACATTGTCTTGGGAATGCTCCAAGGTTTTGCTGTTTCAGTTGTCAATGTATTTGACCGCGTTTCGGCTTCTGCTTTGAAAGCCTTTTTGAATTGAAATTATCAAAAAAAGAACGAGCGAAAGCTCGTTCTTAAAAACGGGTCAAGGGTGGAACTCTTGCAGGGTGTGGGACAGAGTCCCGCAATCTTTTGACTTTTAATCTTTTAATTTTATGTTGTTAATAGCGAGTGTTTATTGTAGAATATCTATATTACTTTTTAAGGAGGATATATAATGGCTAAAGGTTTTAATGGTGGTGGAATGGGCGGCATGAATATGAATAATCTTATGAAGCAAGCCCAAAAAATGCAAAAGCAAATGCAAGATATGCAAGAAGAATTAGAGAGTAGAGTATTAGAAACAACTTCTGGTGGTGGTGCAGTTAAAGTAATTATCACAGGCAAAAAAGAAATAAAAGAAATAGTAATTTCAAAAGATGTTGTAGATCCAGATGATGTTGAAATGCTACAAGACCTTGTTATGACAGCAGTAAATGAAGCAGTACGTCAAGCTGACGAAATGCATAATAGAGAGATGGGTAAATTAACAGGTGGTATGGGATTACCAGGCGGGTTATTCTAAGCATGAATATCTACGGAAATCATATAACAAAGCTTGTTGAAGAATTTTCTAGGCTTCCTGGTATAGGAGGAAAATCAGCTCAAAGACTTGCTTTTCATATAATTAATCAGCCAGAAGAAAGAGTAGAAGCTTTAGCCCGTGCAATTTTAGAAGCTAAAAAAAATGTAGTATACTGCTCTTTCTGTTGTAATCTTACTGATAAAGACCCTTGTGTAATATGTAGTAGTGATAAAAGAGACAAAACAACTATTATGTTAGTTGAAGACCCAAGGGATATGGCTGCATATGAAAGAACAAAAGAATTTAAAGGCACATATCATGTATTACATGGTGCTATTTCGCCTATGTCTGGTGTGTCACCAGATGATTTACGAATAAAAGAATTATTAAATAGAATTGCAAGCGGAAATGTAGAAGAAGTAATAATAGCAACAAACCCTAATGTTGAAGGTGAAGCAACAGCTATGTATGTAAATAAACTTCTGAAAACATTAGGAGTTAAAGTAACACGTATAGCGCACGGTGTACCTGTAGGAGGCGACTTAGAATATGTCGATGAAGTAACGCTCTTAAGAGCGTTAGAAGGTAGGCGCGAAATATAAAGAGCTGCATATTTATATGCAGCTCTTTATATTTCGTAAAAAATCATAATAAGTAAGTAATTAAAAGATTTCATACTTTTTTGAAAAAAAGTATGGCAAAAAACTTTAAGCAAGCGCGTACGCGCTTGCAAAAAAAAGCGGTCAAGCGCGCTGCGCTTGTCGGGATTTGGGGCGGGAAGCCCCAAGGTTTTTATGTTGGAGTTTTGGAAAGCAAAAAAAGAACGCAAATATTTGCGTTCTCAAAAAGGCGGTTATCTATATCGTTCTTTGCTTGACATTCTCGAATTTTTTAATTCGTATCTCTAGTAAAGTCGTCTATATAAGTAACTAGCTTGTGAATTTCTGGTTTTGAAACTTGAGCGTTCGCTCCAAGTCTTTCTCCTTTTAGCTTCATTTCATCATTAATTAGCGATGAGAATATTATAACAGGAAGCGATTTTAACTCTTTATCAGCTTTAACAAGCTTCGTTAGCATATGGCCGTCCATTTGTGGCATTTCTATATCAGTTATAATACAAGTTACGCTTTCTTTAATGTTTTCACCTTTATTTCTTAATCTTTCTATTTCTTCCCAAGCTTCTTTACCATGAGAAAATGTTATAGTATTCATATATCCAGCTTTGTGTAAACATTCGATAAGTATTTTTTGTAGGAATGGTGAATCCTCAACTACAAATATAGGTTTTTGTGAGATAGGTCTTTGTGACGTATCTCCTAAGTCACTTATTTTTATAGTATGTGATGGGTTAAGTTCGCCCATTATTTTCTCAAAATCTAGTATAGTTATGAGTCTTTCGCCAATACGCGCGATACCAGTTGTAATACCATCCATTCCTGTGTAGATAGATTCATCTGGTTTCTCCATATCAGACCAAGAAATTCTATGTATAGTTTCAACAGAATGAACATGGAAGGCAGTATGGTTGCTGTTGAAATTGGTTATGATAAGAATATCACGTTCTGAACTTTCCGATGATGTAAGCCCTAAATAAGCAGCCATATCAAGCACTGTAATAATTTGATTTCTTGGCTTGAAAATTCCCTCAATATATTTGTTAGAATGAGGAATTGGAGTAATTTCTTCAAGCTTCATTATCTCAAGAACCTTAGCTACGTTTATACCAAAGCTTCTATCCCCTATCATAAATTCCATTATTTCTAATTCGTTTGTACCTATTTCTAGCAAAATATCTTTTCTTTTAACGTCTGGCATGGTAGTTCCTCCCGAAATATATTATATATTTTTTGTGACAATAACTTTATTATACTACATTTATCGGTAAATTAAAGGGGTTTATTGATTTTATTTTAAAAATATGTTAAAGTTTTTCTATATTTTACACTGGAATTTTTTATAAATTAGGTAAAAGGAGAATGGATAATGTGTGGTTTCTGCGGATTTACTGGCAATATTTATAGCGATGAAAATAATACTATTATAAACAATATGATGAACAAAATTGTACATCGTGGTCCTGATAGCTCTGGAGTTCATTCAGATGATAATATAACTTTAGGTTTTAGACGACTTAGTATTATTGGCTTGGGTGATGGTGCACAGCCAATGTATAACGAAGATAAAACTTTAGTAATAGTTTTTAATGGAGAAATTTATAATTACCAATCTCTAAAAGAAGATTTGTTAAAAAAAGGACATATTTTTTCAAGCCATGCAGATACAGAAGTTTTAATACATTTGTATGAGGAACATGGAGAAAAAATGCTAGATTATATAAGAGGAATGTTTTCCTTTGTTATTTATGATTTGAAAAATGAATCACTTTTTGCAGCTAGGGATTTTTTTGGTATAAAACCTTTTTATTATGGGTTATTTAATGGCACGCTTATTTTTGGTTCAGAAATAAAAAGTTTTATGGAATATCCAGACTTTAAAAAAGAAGTCAACCAAGAAGCACTAGAAAATTATCTGACTTTTCAATACTCTGTATTACCAGAAACATTTTTTAAAGGTGTGTATAAGCTTATGCCTGCACATTATCTAATATACAAAGATGGTGAGGTTACTACAAAACGGTATTGGGAAGCTAAATTTGAAGCTGACAATCAAAAAAGCTTACAAGAGACAATATCAGATATAGATAATGTATTACAAGATTCTATAAAACATCATAAAATCAGTGATGTTGATGTTGGTTCGTTTTTATCTAGCGGTGTTGATTCAAGCTATGTAGCGGCAAATTTCAAAGGAGAAAAAACATTTACTGTAGGATTTGATTATGATGATTATAACGAAGTAGAGTATGCAAAAACTTTATCAAAAGATATAGGCATAACAAATCACAGCAAAGTGATATCCACCAAAGAATATTGGGATGCTATAAGTAAAGTTCAGTATCATATGGACGAACCACTTGCGGACCCTTCAGCGATAGCACTTTATTTTGTAAGTCAGTTGGCAAGTTCTCATGTTAAAGTAGCACTGTCTGGAGAAGGTGCGGATGAACTTTTCGGTGGGTACAATATTTATAAAGAGCCACTGGATTTAAAAATACTTACTGATTTACCAACTGGAGTAAGAAAAGCTTTAGGCTCTACAGCTAGAAAAGTGCCTTTTAATGTTAAAGGGAAAAACTTTTTTATACGTGGAAGTAAAACATTAGAAGAACGTTTTATAGGTAATGCTAGAATGTTTGGTGATAAAGACAGGAGAGAAATACTAAAATCTCCAGTGAATACTATCAAAGTTAGGGATATTACAAATCCATACTATGAAAAAGTTAAAGGTTTAGATGACATTACTAGAATGCAATATATAGATTTGCATCTATGGATGGTAGGGGATATATTACTTAAAGCTGATAAAATGAGTATGGCTCATTCTTTAGAAGTTAGAGTACCATATCTTGATAAAGAAGTTTTTAAAGTTGCATCTAAAGTTCCAACAAATTTCAGAGTTAATAAAAATGGTACAAAATATGCTTTTAGAATGGCTTCTAAAAAATATTTAAAAGATGCAGTTGCTCAAAAAAGAAAATTAGGTTTTCCAGTTCCGATACGCATTTGGTTAAAAGAAGATGAGTATTATAACCGAGTGAAATCAGCATTTGAAAGCGAAGGGGCTAAAACATATTTTAAGACAGATAAAATACTAAGCCTATTAGATGATCATAAAGCAGGGAATGAAGACAATAGCCGAAAAATTTGGACAATCTACATGTTCCTAGTATGGTATGAAGAATTTTTTATAAAAGAGTAAAAGATTGAAAGATTAAGATCTCGGGGCTATGCGCCCCGAACCCCCACAAGCGCAGCGCGCTTGACCGCTTTTTAAGAACGCACATACGTGCGTTCTTTTTTAAGATTCTAATTCTATAGTAGGTTTTCTCGGCGGAGTCGAAACGCGGTCAAGCGTGCGTGGGCTTGCAGGGTTAAGGTGAGCCTTGGACGGAGTCCCAAAAATCTTTAAATCTTTAGAAAAGGTGGTATAAAATGTTAAATTCAGAGGCAAGGAGAAAAAAATTTTTAAGGGTTATTTTTATTGTTGGCACAATTATTGCTCTAGCTCATATTGGACATGCTCTTACACTTGATAGAATAATAGAATATCGTGAAGAAACTTTTTATTCTGCACGTCTACCAGAGCATTTAGACGGTTACCGCATCGCTTTTGTAGTTGATGTACACGTAATGCCTGATGATAAGTTAGAAGAAGTTGTTCAAGAAATAAGTGCACGTGATGTTGATTTGTTACTCTTAGGCGGTGATTTCTCTCTAAGAAATGATCACTACAGGGGGTCATTAAGGGTTTTATCGAAAACGGAAACTCGCGATGGTATATTTGGTGTCGAAGGCAATCATGATAACTATGCACGTCTATTTGCTGCAAAAGAGGATTACGGTATAGTTCCATTATCAAATAGCGGATTTCATATACATGATGGTTTTTTCTTAGCAGGTGTGGAAGATTTATGGCGTAGAAATCCATGTATTGCTACAGCAACAGCTAATGCAAATGCAGATGATTTTGTTTTATTACTTACTCATAATCCTGATGTTTCTATGCAACAAGATACATCGAATGTAGATTTGATTGTAGCTGGGCATACGCACGGTGGTCAAATTACATTTTTTGGTCAATGGGCGATGTACTTTACCTTTACAAATTTTATCACGGATTATGGGCAGAGGTTTGCATCTGGTTGGGCAACTTCAAGAGATGGCGCGCCTGTTTACGTAAGTCGTGGCACCACCGTACAATACTATATGATACCTAGGATTTTCTCACGACCAGAAGTAACTATTCTAACTTTAAGAGCAAAAGATTAAAACCTTGGGGCTACTCGCCCCAAACCCCAGCAAGCGCAGCGCGCTTGACCGCTTTTTTAAGAACGCACATGCGTACGTTCTTTTTAAAATTTAGAAGGCTTTGGCAAAGCTTAATCACTTTAAAGCTTCGTTTCAGCAAGTGCGGAGCACTTGCATAAAGTTTTTGGTCAAATTTTTTACAAAAAGTTTGCGGGTGTGGGCAGAGCCCACGGTCTTTATCTTTTAATCTTTATTTATTGAGTTAAATATACTATAATTGGTTGTACGAAATTTATTGTAGTTGAGGTGTTGACAGTGGTAAAAAGTGAAAATTTAGTTTTTAAATATACTAGTTATGACCACGAAAACGAAACAAAAACAGAATTTACAGCCCTTAGAGGTATTGATGTAGAAATCGGAAAAGGTGATTTTGTAGCAATACTCGGTCATAATGGTTCTGGTAAATCTACATTTGCTAAACATATAAATGCGTTGTTATTTCCGTCAGAAGGTACCATGTGGATAAAAAATTTAGATACAAAAAATACCGAAAATATTTGGGAAATACGCCAAAGTGCGGGAATGGTTTTTCAAAATCCAGATAATCAAATTGTGGCAACTATTGTAGAAGAAGATGTAGCTTTCGGTCTCGAAAATTTAGGTATAGAATCATTAGAAATGAATAAAAGAATAGATGAAGCTCTTAAAGCTGTAGGGATGGAATCCCACAGAAAAAGTACCCCAAGTTTGCTATCAGGTGGACAAAAGCAGAGAATAGCAATAGCGGGTATAATTGCTATGCGTCCAGAGTGTATAGTTTTTGATGAACCGACGGCTATGCTTGATCCTATAGGTAGAAAAGAAGTTATTAATACTATAGATCATTTGAGAAAAGAAGGCATAACTGTAATTTTAATAACTCATTTTATGGAAGAAGCAATTAAAGCAGATAGAGTTATTGTAATGGAAAAAGGGAATATTGTTTTAGATGATACGCCAAAAGTTATATTTGCGCAAATAGATAAATTGAAAAAATTAGGGTTAGATGTGCCGCAAGTAACAGAAGTTGCGCATGGACTCAGAAAAAAAGGCATAAATATACCCGACGATATAATCTCTATAGAGGAAATGGTGGAAGCAATATGTCAATTAAAATAGAAAATCTAACTCATATTTACAGTCCGAATACTGCATTTGAAAAGAAGGCATTAGACGATATAAATATAGAAATAGAAACAGGTAGCTTTGTTGGGTTGATAGGTCATACTGGATCTGGAAAAAGTACACTTATTCAACATTTTAATTCTTTACTTAAACCAGCGTCAGGAAGAATTTTATTAAACAGTGAAGATATTAACAGCGATAAATTTAAGTTGAAAGACATACGGCAAAAAGTAGGCTTAGTATTTCAATATCCAGAGCACCAGTTATTTGAAACCACTGTTTATAACGATGTAGCTTTTGGTCCTATTAACATGAGCTTATCTGACGAAGAAGTTAAAACGCGTGTACATGAAGCATTACAACTTGTTGGGCTGAAAGAGGATGTATACGAAAAATCTCCTTTTGATTTAAGTGGCGGACAAAAAAGAAGGGTAGCAATAGCGGGTGTACTTGCTATGGAACCAGAAGTTTTAGTTATGGATGAGCCGACAGCAGGCCTTGACCCTCATGGACGAGATGAAATATTTGAACAAATTCGTTTTATGCACGAAAAAAGAAAAAACACTATAATACTTGTTTCTCACAGTATGGAAGATGTAGCTAAACTAGTAGAGAAAATAGTAGTTCTTCACAGCGGAAAAGTAAAATACACAGGTACGCCCGAAGAAGTTTTTTGTCATGCGGAAGAACTTGAAAAAATCGGGTTAGCAGCTCCACAAATAAGTTATTTGGTAAAAGCGTTAGAAAAAAAAGGTATCCATTTAAAAAAAGATACTTATACTACCGAACAAGCTATAGCCGAAATATATAATTACTTGCAAAGTTAGGGGGAAAAAATGAATATAACTATCGGACAATATTACCCTGCGGATTCTTATATACATAGATTAGACCCTAGGGTTAAGTTAATGGCGACATTTAACTTTATAATAGTGCTTTTCATGGCTAACAATATATGGTCATATCTTCTTCCAGCAGTTTTTTTAGTTACGGTTATTTTTATATCTAAAATCCCGCTTGCGTATATAATTAGAGGGCTGAAACCCATTGTTTTCATTATAATATTTACTGTTTTACTTAACATATTTTTTGTGCCTGGAGAACAAGAAATTTTCTCTATATGGGTGCTTACAGTAACTGTTGAAGGTGTAATTTCCGCTACTATGATGGGTGTACGACTTGTTATGCTTATAACCAGTTCATCCATACTAACGCTTACTACATCACCTATTCAGCTCACAAGTGCTATTGAGTCTAGTTTATCACCATTAAAAAAAGTAGGATTTCCAGCACATGAAATAGCAATGATGATGACAATAGCTCTAAGGTTCATACCAACACTAATGGAAGAAGCAGATAAAATTATGAAAGCACAAATGGCACGTGGTGCAAGTTTTGACACTGGAAATGTACTACAGCGAGCAAAAAGTCTTATACCTATCTTAGTACCGCTTTTCATATCTTCATTCCGTCGAGCAGACGAGCTTGCAATGGCAATGGAATCTCGTTGTTACAGGGGAGACATTAACCGCACCAGAATGCGTCAGTTAAAATACGTTTCCTCCGACTACAAAGCCATTGCTTGTTTAGCATTATTTACTGCTATTATGATATTTCTTAGAGTTTATATTTAAAAGATTAAAAGATTAAGACCTTGAGGGCTTCCGCCCTCAAACTCCCGACGAGCGCACGCGCGCTCGACCGCGTTTTGAAGAACGTGCTTCGCCCGTTCTTCTTTTATTTTGCAAAATTCCTTATGAGTTGCCCATCCAGTTACAAAAAATCTTTTGTCGGCGAAGCCGAAACGCGGTCAAGCGCGCGTGCGCTTGTCGGGTATGGGCTGAAAGCCCATGGTCTTAATCTTTTGAACTTCATGCGCCAAGTTTTGTTCAAACTTTTTTAAAAAGTTTGCGGGTTTGGGCAGAGCCCAAGGTTTTTATTTTAATTTCTCTTAAGTTCGCACCTATGGGATATACCAAGGCTCGCCTTCACCCCGACAAGCGCACGCACACTTAACCGCGTTTTTTAGCAACGACGTAGCCGTTGCTATTTTTTATGCTCTGCAAAATAACGAGTAATTTTTTTATCAATCAAAATATCATCTACAGAAAATTTTACGCTCAAAGCATTATAAATATGCTATAAGCTTATTTACATACTTATAGCGATAATTGTAATATGATTTAGAGGTGATATCGTGGATTATAAAATTTTAGGAAAGCGCATAAAAAAAGAACGCCTGAAACGCGACCTTACACAGGTAGAGTTGGCGGAGGAGGTAAATGTATCTGAAAGTCATATCAGTTTGATTGAAAGAGGTTATAGAGTGCCTCGTGTAGATACATTACTTAAAATGGCCCAAAGATTAGGTGTAAGTGTAGATTATCTTTTGGATAACTATGTTGAATCAAGTGATGATTTAGATAAGTACATAAAACAAATTTTCGGAGCACAGGACGAAAAAACAAAAAATATGACAATTAAAATTCTAAAAGCCATTGCAGATGATTATGACAATTAATTGAATAATAAAACAAACAAAAAAGTACCTATAAAAATCTTAGGTACTTTTTTACTGCATGCGCAAAGCGCATGCAAAACGCGGTCAAGCGCGCGTGCGCTTGTCGGGGTGGTGGGGCTGAAAGCCCCACGGTCTTTATCTTTTGACTAACTAACGTAATTGTTGGCTTTTAAAGCGGCAAGCCTAGCGGACTCAAATGCTACATCTCGCGCTTTTTCACGCGCAACGTAGAAAGAAGCGTTGAATGTTGCTTTGTTTGTTGTTTCACGAGCTTTGCTGTAACCCATTTTTTTCAACATTTTTGACGCTGATTTGATGGTATCATCACTTATTGATACCCTGTTAATGGTGTCTTTTGCTATTTCTAAGGCTGCATCACGTGCGACATAAGGTGCTGCTACTCGGAACGCTGTGTAAACATCATTGTTATTCATGTATGTTGCGGACTCGCTTTTCAATTTCTCAAATGTTGCAATTTTGTTCGCTGATTCCATTGCTATATCGAATGCAGAATTAAACGCTATATCAAGTGAAGTATTGAATACTGGATCGACATCAGGATCTAAAATTGTATTTAACGTAGATTCTTTTGCCGCTTTTATAGTTATACTAAGTGCGATATCCCTAGCTGATTTAAATGCTGATTCTCTAGCTGGCTCACTTGTCATATAAGCTACAATTTCTAATGCTTTATTTTTTTCATCGCTGACAGCATCGTTTGCATAACGTTCGCCATAAGATGTTGCTTTTCTAGCAGCGTTTTCTGCAGCGTCAATTGCAACTTCAAGTGCTACGTAAACAGAAGCTTCTACTGCTATAGAAGCTAAAGTTGCACCTAGAACTATAGTTAATGCGCTGGACTTTGGTTCGTTGTCAGTTTCAAAATCTTTTTTTATAAGATCGTTTGCGCATAGGACAATATCATTGTATGAAAGCTTATTAATGTTTTCACCATATTTTCTATAAATTGCAGTTAACAAAAATACTTTGACTAATACAGCTTTATTAACTGATACTTCAAAACTATTTTCACTTACAGCTATGGCTAGAGCATCATCTGATACATCAAAATAATAACTTAGTTTTTCTTTGTCCATTTTTAATCTATGGTTTTTTAAATCCATGTGGCATTCAATATAAAAATTATCGCGGTTCATTTCAACGTAATCACGATCATCGCCAATAACCTCTTCTATTTTATCACGAACTTTTCGCTCTAATTTTTTATAAGTGCCGCTTTCTTTATTTTTGATTATAGTTAAAGTTTGACTAGAAACCATATTAGGTTCATCTATTTCATCTAAATCTAAATTACCAAAAATTTTTAGCAAACTAAATCTTTTTTTAGAGGTTGGAGGATTACCAGTATCTACTTTAGGTGTATCCGCCTCTTGCGATGGTACTACTTCTAAAGGATTTAAACCCTCAACTTCATGGCGTATTTTTTCAGCTTCATGACGTGTATTTTCAGGCTCATAATGTGTTTCTTCGATTTGGTCATCAATTTCTTCATCTTGAGCATATTCATCTTCATGATGTGCATCTTCATACACATCTTCGTTATATGCATTTTCAGCTACATCTGTAACTTCTATAGCATTTACAGGGCAACTTGCTACAATTATTTCTACTTCTTCTTTAAAATCTTCGTCGTCAATTAAGTCAGAGTCGGCAATTTTCGCATATCCGCTTTCATCTTCTTTGAAAAAGCTACTTTCAGAAAAACAACCACCACATGCTATACAATCAGAATTTATCATTATTTGTTTCATAAAATTAATACCCCCTGTTTACTACGTATTAAGAATAGCTTCTTTTGCTGCTTCTATTGCTAGATCTCTTGATAAATCTATAGTTGCAACTTTTGCTGTGTTTATAGCTTCGTCATAACCCATTTTTTTAAGAACTTCAGATGCGGCTCTTACTGATCCATCGCTAACTACTAATTTGTTGAAAGCAGCTTCTATCGCTGATTCATGGAAGTTAAAATTCATGAAAATAAAATTAGAGTAAGTGCGACCAGCAGCAGCTGCATCTCGTATGCCTTTAACTGTAGCGTTAAAAGCAGGCTCTAGTGCTGTATTAAAAGTGAGTTCTACCGCTTTGTAAAAAGAAGAATTATTTTCAACACCAGATACTACTATAGCTTCAAATACAGCTTCTTTAGAAGCTTTGATTGTAGCGTTAAAAGCCGCTTCAATTACAGTGTTTTCCACTACTTTATCCATAACATCTCTTTCAGATTTCCAAGCGTCTCTTGCTGTACTAACTACAGCTTCTACTGAAGACTCTACAGCAGCTCGAACAGCAGCTTCAGATGCTATAGCCGCTAAAGTTGTACCTAAAACTATAGTTAAAGCTGTAGGTTTATATTCATTGAAAATATTAAAGTCTTTTCTAACGAAATTATTTGCAGAAGATACAATATCTTTGTATGATAACTCGTTTATACTTTCTCCATATTTTTCATATAGAGCAGTTAATAAAAATATTTTTACTAGTATTGCTTTATTAATAGATACTTCAAAACTGTTTTCATTTACATCTATATTTAAAACATTATTAGAAATATTAAAATAGTAATTGAGTTTTACTCTATCCATTTTTAGCCTATGATCTTTAATATTCATAGCGCATTCAATATAGTAATTATGTCGGTTCATTTCAACGTAATCATCTTCTTCATCGAGAACATCTTCTACTGTGTCACGAACTTTTCGCTCTAGTTTTCTATATATATTATTTTCTTTACTTTTTATTACTTCTAATAATTGGCTTGAAATCATGTCAGGGTCATCTATTTCATCTAAATCTAAATTTCCAAACATTTTTAATAAACTAAATCTTTTGTTCCGTCTGCATTTACTGAGTACCTTTTTTTCATTTGATTCTTTTGAACTTACTACTTCAACAGCATTTGTTTCGCCTCTCAAATTTATAACTTCAATTGCATTTGTAGGACAGTTTTCTATTATGTCTCTTATTTCTTCGAATGCTTCATCTTCAATTAAATTTGAGTTGGCTATTTTTGAATAACCCAGTTCATCTTGTATAAAAAAATCGCTGTCAGAAAAGCACATTCCGCATTTTATACAATCTGATTTTACTATTATTTGCTTCATATATTACCTCCTGTTTAAAGTATACAGCAGCACTGCATCTTTAGTTATTATAATTTTCATTCTAAGATTTATTCTTAGGTTTGTTTATATAATATTGCATAATTAGGATATAAGAAGTATTATAGCATAAGATATGTTGAAAATTGAAGGATTTTTAATTTGAAAACTTTGTACGTTAAATCAAATATTCAGTATTTGATAATAAAAATTTTTTTAAAGTTTAAATGGGTGATACCCAAGGTCTTTAATGGTAAAGAGGTGAAGTAGTGAGGATATTATTAACTGTAGCGTATGACGGCACTAAATATTTTGGTTGGCAACGTCAAAATGACTTTGTTAGCATTCAAGAAACATTAGAAATAGCATTGTCAAAGCTTTTTAATAAAAAAATTTTAGTTATAGGTGCTAGTCGAACAGATACAGGGGTTCATGCTATGGGTCAAAGGGCAGTACTTGATATAGAAACAACAATTCCACTTACAAATCTACCGTATGCTATAAATAATTATTTGCCAAAGGATATACGAGTGCATAAAGCGATGGAGGTACAAGAAAATTTTCATCCTCAATATGACGCTAAAAATAAAACTTATAGATATAAAATATATAATGCACCTTTTCAAAATCCTGTACTTAACAGTTATACATGGCATGTACCTAAAAAACTTGATATAGAAAAAATGAGAGAAGCATCGAAACATATTTTGGGTGAACATAATTTTTCGGCATTTTGTGCTAGTGGTGCAACAAGTAAGACTAGGGTAAGGACAGTTTATAATTTAGAGATATACAAAGAAGATGAGATGATTTTTTTTGATATAAATGGAAATGGATTTTTATATAATATGGTTAGAATAATAGCGGGAACTTTGGTTTATGTTGGTATTCATAAAATTTCTCCAAGCGATATACCTAAAATAATAAGTTCAGAAGAAAGAGGGAAGGCTGGAAAAACAGCACCACCCGAAGGCTTGACTCTTATGTGTATTAATTATTAATAACATAGAATAAAAAACAGAGAAAAAGTAAATTAATATATATTAGAAAAAAGTGAAACTCATATTGCTTATAGAGAGGAAAATACGAAAATGCAAAACGACATACAGCAATATAAAAAACTACAAGAGTTAAAACAAATGTCTACACAGTTAGTCGGATTTTTAAGAGAAAATTATGACCCACATCACGAAATAATAATAAACTTTGATACTGTTAGGCTAGTAAACGATGTGATGAGCACCAATATAGAAATTTAATGAAAAAACACCACTGTATAATATACAGTGGTGTTTTTTATAAATCTTAAATTATATTATTATATTGATTTTTTATTTTTGACTTTAAATCATCTTCATGTTCTAAAGAAGGGCTAGAAATTATGTGCTCATAAATTTCTGTGAGTTTATTTTTTTCATTAGTGTCCAGATATATTTTAAACAATAAAGAATACGTTTTAATGATGTTACTTTCCATTTCTAAGATAGAACTTAGTAGAACTTTTTCAGCACTTTCTATGTCATTTATTTTGATAAGAGATACAGCAAAATTATTAAGCGCATGTATATATTCGTAGTAATTTTCCTCGTAATCTATTATATCCTCTAAATTTGCATATCCAAATCTCTCTTTAATTTCAACATTAGAAAGAGGCGGAGATAGTTTAAGCATTTTTAGATTAACTTTTTCAGTTACTTTTTTTTGAGAAGTTATAACACTATAAAAGGTATCATCATTGTTCGGATAATCTTTTATAGGTAAGTTTTCTAAGTCAGGTACATAAAATAAATTCTCTGGAATATCTTTTCGTCGTGCAAAATTTGCAACACGGTCCCTTTCTATTTCTTCTTCTATCCAAGTATTACGCTTTTGCCCAGCGTTAAATACAATAGTTTTAAAAATTGTAGCTATCCCAAAAAGCATAAGAAGAGGGATAAGGGCTTGTATCATTTTAATCACTCCTTGTATATTTAGCAATAAAGTATTATATAGTATTATTAAAATTATTTCTACATATCAATATCGACTAAAAAGTAGACTAAATTAATGTTAAATAGCTATTACAATACTCCAAATGTCAAAAAAATAATATCCAAAGTATAAAAAATAATGTTATAATGATATTTATAAAGTTTACGCAGGGGGCTGGATATGAAAAATTTAAACCTAAACCAAAGCCAAAGTTTAGCGATTAGCCATAAGGATGGACCGATGATGGTTATAGCAGGTCCAGGAAGTGGCAAAACTACAGTTATTACGCATAGAGTAAAGTATTTAATAGAAAACTATAAAATCCACCCTAGCGAAATATTAGTTATTACTTTTGCGAAAGTAGCAGCTGAAGAAATGAAAAAAAGATATGAAAATATCACAGGCTCTACTTCTGGCGTTATGTTCGCTACATTTCATTCTTTATTTTTTAGAATGTTGAGGGCACATACTAAAATAGATATCAAAGATGTTTTAAGAGATGAAGAAAGACATGACATACTTAAAAAGATAAGTTTAGAAATAGGGATAGATATAGAGGATGAAGAACTTTTTGGAAGTATTACTTTTGAAATGTCTTTAATAAAAAATGAGCTTATAGATATCAATTTTTATCATTCTAAAAATATTCCATCAGGAGATTTTAGAAGCTTAGTAAATATGTACGAGGAATATAAGGATAATCATAATAAACTAGATTTTGATGATATGCTGTCTAAATGCTATAATATGCTTGTAAATAATAAGGGGATACTCAAGATATGGCAAAATAAATATAAATATTTGATGATAGATGAGTTTCAAGATATAAACAAAGCTCAGTATAGTATAGTAAAGCTTCTAGTAAGTGACTTAAAAAATGTATATATAGTAGGCGATGATGATCAAAGTATTTATAAGTTTAGAGGAGCTAGGCCAGATTTTTTGCTTAATTTTTCAGAAGATTTTGATGCTAGTAATACTGTTTTAGATATAAATTATCGCTCAACCAACGAGATAATAGAACTATCTAATAATGTTATAATGAAAAACAAAGTTAGGTATAATAAGCGTATCAAGGGGACAGGTAGAAGCGGTCAAACTCCTATACTTTTAACTTCGGAAGATGTAAATAGTGAAGCACTTGATATAGCAAAAAAGATACAAACGCTCATTAAAACTGAGGATATAGGAGAAATATGCATTGTTTATAGAACTAATATACAATCAAGAGCATTTATAGATGCATTTACAAATCTAAATATACCGTATCAAGTTAAAGATGAAATTCCTTTAATATACGAGCATTTTATATTTAAAGATGTATCATCATATATGAAGGCAGCACTTGATAGAAATGATAATATATCGGTAGAAAGAATAATAAATAAACCATCAAGGTATATAAACAAAGGGGTTATATCTTCAGTAAAAGACAGAAGCACACCTTTAATAGATTCTCTTTTTAACTCTATACATCTCAAAACATGGCAACATGGTCGTTTAGATGAGTTGGTATTTTATTTAGATAGTATAAAGAAAAGAAACCCTTATGACGCATTTAAGTATATACGAAAAGCTGTAGGTTATGACGATTATATAAAGGAGTATGCAGTATTTAAAAAAGTAAATACTAGAGGATTGTTTGAGGTGTTGGAGGAATTATCAGAATCAAGCAAAAACTTTGAAACGCTAGATGCTTACATAGATCATGCAAATACTGTAATACAAGAATCTAAAAATAAGAGTCAAGACAAAAGTGAAAGAGCGCGTGGCGTTACACTAAGCACGATGCACGGCGTAAAAGGAGCCGAATTTGATATTGTTTTTGTGTCTAGTTGCGTTGAAGGTGTAATACCACATGAAAGAAGCAGAACAGAAGAAGAAATAGAAGAAGAACGAAGGTTACTTTATGTCGCAGTAACTAGGCCGAGAAAGTTATTATACCTATCAACCCTTAAAACAAGGTATGAAGAAGAAGCAAAATTAACAAGGTTTTTAAAAGATGTAATTGGCACAGCGTAGTATAATATGCGTTAGTTATATAGGGAGGGCATAGTATGAATAAAAATGAAAGAAAAAGAAAAATTGTAGCGGGTATTGCTATTTTCCTAGCTGTGTTAATGGTATTAGGTACACTTGCACCTATTTTTCTAATGTTTGGTTAGCTAAAAAGATATTATCAGAAAGGAGATGTTGAGTAGTGGACGAAGATGATGATTTAGGATTATACGATGAAGATTTGGATTTATCCGATGATGAGTTAGTTAGGATTTTAGAAACTACGCTTAGGGAGCAAGAAGAGGAAACAGAAGCAGCAGCTAGTTCAGATGTATCAGGCACAGAAACTCCTGAAATAGTTCCAGAGCCAGTTGTAGCCGAAGAACCAGAATTAGAACCAGAGCCAATTGTAGCTGAAGAACCAGAATTAGAATCAGAGCCAGTTGTAGCTGAAGAGCCAGAATTAGAACTAGAGCCAGTTATAGCTGAAGAACCCGAATTGGAACCAGAGCCAGTTTTGGCTGAAGAATCAGAATTAGAAGAAGAACCAGAAGGAGAATCAGAACTAATTGCAACTGAGGAGTCAGAATTAGTCGCAGATGGAGAACTAGAAGAAGAACCAGAAGGAGAATCAGAGCCAATTCCGACCCTGAATGCTCCAGAAGGGGAAGAAGGAGATTTAATGCGGGCTTTGCAGGATAGTTTATTATCTCCTTCAGAGCCAGAAGAACCACCAGCTGAAGAAGAACCAGTAGCTGAGGAAGAGCCACCAGCTGAGGAAGAACCGCCAGCTGAAGAAGCACCAGCTGAGGAAAAACCTGAAGAACCTGCTCAAAGTGAGCCTGAGCCTGTGGCAGAGGAAGAAAAGCCTAAAGAAAAAAAGAAATTCAAGCCTAAATTGCCAAATATAAGTCCAAAATATATCAATGTAGTAGCGGCGGCTCTAGTAATCCTTATAGGAATTGTATCAGCAGGTGGTATATTTGCGGTAAACCATATTAGAGCTAGTCATGGACTTGAGGCAGAAGAGTTTAACTCAGATGCAGTAATAACTATAGGCAATCATAGCCAATCAGCGAATAATGCAAATTTTATATTCATATCTGAAAGCAGGTATGTTGGCGATACTGAGTTTAGAATTTCAAGAATATTGCTAGATCAGAAAGCTACAGTATTTTACTTTGAAAACGATGTTGAATGGAACCGCTACACAGTGAGTCTTGTAGATGACAATGGTGTAAACTATACTGTATCTAAAGATTTTTTTAGAGAAGGTTACACGAGCAGTGAGTTGATTTTTGAGCCTGTAAACTTAGGAATACATGGTGCTATACTGAATATCAGGGATAACATTACAGGTGCTGAAGAACATTTTGCTTTTGTGTTCACAGGTTCAATAGAAATGCCGTCAGTTGCATATATAACTGATAGAAAAACTATTATTAATGAAGATGGAATTGTAGTTACAATAGAAGGCGGTGTTTTTTCTTCATTTAACAGCGTTATTTACTATATGGCTAGGTCGCAATCAGACAGAAATATACACTTTGATGACGTTATTTTAATGCAAGGCGGTCAGAATTTTATTTCGAATTCACGCTTCTCGCATAGGATAGAGGGCGAAAATGCTACAATTGGTCGAATAGATTTTGAAGCTCTTAGGAGTATAGACGCAGATCTTAGCATTAGACTTACAAATGTGTTTAGAACGTATCAGGTTGATTTAGAAATTCCAATGCAAAACCTTTTTAGAAATACACCAGAAGACGAGATACAATTACAAGTAGGCGAATATTTTCTAACATTGGAGCGTATAGGAAGACAAGGCGGAAATTATATTTTAGTTATGAATGCGCAAAATGAAGAAGGTGAAAGATCTGAAGTTAGATTAAATGCTACTTTAAGGTTTCAAACTCCTTCAGGAGATTTAGCGATTTTACAAGAGACTTTAGTTCGTTCTGGAACTATAGGTACAGATATGTTATTTAACGTTGAGCAGTTAGCGTCAGGAGTAATTGCAGGGTCAACATCAACCTTTGTTTTACATATAGATGAAATTCTGTTCGCAGAAGATGATATTATTATACCTATTAATCTTTCTGGTTTGCCTCGTGTTAACACGCCAGCGGCTGAAAGGGCTATTGAGTTAGGTAAAAAAACTTTATTTGATATTGGATATAGATATGTAGAGGTTGTGACTTATAGACTGGATAGCTATGGATTTACAGGAGTATATAGAGTTCGAGAAGGATCTACGATTGAAAAGTACTTTGTGCACGGTGTGCGTCATGGGGAGAATTGGGACTTCTCTACTACTTTAATAGATCAAGCATCTTAGCAGTTACAAAAAAATTATGACAAAAGACCGACAAGCCAAACTGCGCTTGTCGGTCTTTTTAATATTAAATGAAATGTATAATATACTCAATTGACCGCTTTTTTTGCAAGTGCGTATGCGCTTGCTTACAAAGTTTTGGTCAAACTTTTCTAAAAGTTTGTGGGGTTTGGGGCAACGCCCCAAGATTTTAATCTTTTGTAACCATCTTATTTGCAATTGACTATAAATGCAATGTATAATATATTGATTTGCTGATATAGATATGATATAATATCAAGCATAATTCTTGTTTTTGGGGGTGTACATGTTGAAAAAAACTATATTCAGTGGTATGCAAGCTTCAGGTAGTCCTACGCTAGGGAACTATTTAGGTTCGCTTAAAACATGGAGTGATCTGCAATATGAATATAACTGTATATATTGCGTAGTTAATATGCACTCTTTGACTGTACGTCTTAATCCAGCGGCTTTAAAGGCAGATACTTTAAACTTGTTTATGTTGTATTTAGCTTCAGGACTAGACCCTGAAGAAAATATTATATATTATCAATCCCATGTATCCGCACATGCAGAACTTGCTTGGGTTCTTGGATGTTATACTTATATGGGTGAGTTGAATCGTATGACTCAGTTTAAAGAGAAATCTCTTAAACATGCAGAAAATATTAATGCAGGTTTATTTAGCTACCCTGTCCTTATGGCATCAGATATACTTCTTTATAAAGCGGATTTAGTGCCAGTTGGAGAGGACCAAAAGCAGCATCTTGAGCTTACAAGAGAAGTTGCAGAGCGTTTTAACAGTATTTATGGTGAAGTGTTTAAAATTCCTGAAGTTTTTGTACCTAAAATCGGTGCTAAAATAAAAGGGTTGCAATCACCTGATAAAAAAATGTCTAAGACTTCTAGTAATGTAAATGATACTATATTTTTAACGGATTCTCCAGATGTTATAGTAAAAAAGGTTAAAAGAGCAGTTACAGATTCTGATATGGAAATAAGATTCGATGTTTTAAATAAGCCAGGCGTAAGTAATCTACTTACCATATATGCGTCTATAACAGGTAAAAGTATAGAAGAATCGGAAAAAGAGTTCTGTAATAAAGATTACGGCTATTTAAAAACGGAAGTTGCAGGAGTTATAGTAGATGAACTTTCGCCAATACAAGAAGAATTTAAAAAGTTAAGCGACAATAAAGACTACGTACAAACTATTTTAAATACAAATAGTGAAAAAGCTAACCGTTTAGCAAGTAGAACCATGGCAAAAGTTTATAAAAAGCTAGGGCTGTATTATAAAGATAAATAGGATAGCAAGAGATGTTTCTGCTTAACCATCTCTATAAATAATAAAACAGAGGTGTACTTGATTTATGTTAGATTCATTTAGAAATACTAGAGTTATTGCTCTATCAGGAGTTATTGCTGCTCTGTACATAGCTGTAACGGCTGTTATAGCGCCGATAGCATATGGACCTATACAACTAAGACTTTCTGAGGTTTTAGTGTTAATGGCTTTCATTAATCCTATATATGGATATGCTGTTTCTATAGGAGTTTTTATATCTAATCTTTTTGGTCCTATAGGGTGGCTTGATGCAATTGTAGGAACGTCATCAACAGTACTTGCTGTAGTGCTAATATCAAAAACACCAAGCCTTCTTGTGGCGACAATTTGGCCCACTATAACAGCAGCTTTATTTGTAGGCCCTATGCTTAATCATGTATATGGACTTCCGCTCGTTCCTATAATAATTAGCGTGGGCATTGGGCAATTTATTGTGCTTACTTGTATTGGTTATCCACTATTTAAAATGATTTTAAAAAACAATGCTGTATATTCCATATTAAAAGCTGAGAAATAATAAACTTACGACTTAGGGAGATGGTATCATGAGTTTTCAAAATTGTCCAAAATGCGGAAAATTGTTTAATGGGTCTGATCAAAAAATTTGTGACGAATGTAAGAAAAAAGAAGAAGAAAAGTTTGAGGAAGTAAGACTTTTTGTAAAAGAGAATCCAGATTTGAATATGGTTGAAATAGCTAAAGGAACAGGTGTTACTGTTAGTAAAATACTTGGATATGTAAGAGCTGGTAGAATTGAAATGTCTTTAAAATCAGGTGACAGTGTAAGCTGTGAGAAATGCGGAAAAGAGATACTAACAGGCAAGTTTTGTAAAGACTGTGCAGAGCGTTTAAGCGATTCTGTTATGGGTAAAATGGAACAAGATAGAATAAGCAAAGCCGCTAGAAATAATGCAAGAATGTTTACAAGAGATTAAAGATTAAGACCGTGGAGGTTCCACCTCCACCCTACCGCAAGCACATATGTGCTTGCTTATTTTTTTGGAGATATGAGTTAATTGGCTTTATATCAAAGCAAGTGCGAAGCACTTGCTAATAAAGTTTTTGGTCAAGCTTTTTACAAAAAGCTTGCAGGGTTTGGGACAGAGTCCCAAGGTCTTAACCGAGTTAAAGTAAGCACATGTGTGCTTGCTAATAAAGTTTTTGGTCAAGCTTTTTGCAAAAAGCTTGTAGGGTTTGGTACGGAGTCCCAAGGTCCCTTTGCTTTAAAATCTTGTAGATTTCCATCTCTACCGTTTTAAAAAATTTTCTTGCTTGAAAGTTTTAGAGAAAATTTAGTAGAAATCTACAACAAAATATGTTACATTATTAGGTGTGGCACATTGACAATTTGGGTAATAAATTAAATTATAGAAGGGAATTTCTTATTATGTACAAGCGTATAGTTATAAAGCTAAGTGGCGAAGCTTTAGCTAATAAAACTAATGAAAAAAACGATATAAACGCTATGTTTCATGATGAAACTATAAATAACATAGTTACAGATATAAAAAAAGTATTAGCATCTGGAACAGAGGTTTCGCTGGCAGTTGGTGGCGGGAATATATGGCGTGGTCGTTCTGCGGATTCTAAAATGGATAAATATAAAGCAGATCAAATAGGTATGCTTGCTACAGTAATGAATGGTCTTTATTTAGCAGATGTATTTAGACAAAATGGCGTTAAAGCTGTAGTAATGACACCATTTATGGTTAGTTCTATGACAGAATTATATTCTAAAGATGCAGCTGTTTCTCATATGGAAAATGGTAAAGTACTTATTTTTGCTGGTGGTTTGGGTCATCCTTTTTTCTCTACAGATACAATACCAGCACTACGTGCTGCAGAGCTTGAAGCAGACTGCGTAATGTTTGCTAAAAATGTAGATGGAGTTTATGATAAAAATCCAGATACTAATAAAGATGCAGTACGTTATAAAGAAATAACATACAGAAAAATTATTAAAGATAATTTAGTTGTAAATGACCTTGCTGCGATGATACTTTGTGAAAATAACAATATCCCATCTTTAGTATTTTCTCTAAATTATCCGAATAGCATAGAAATAGCCAGCCAAAATAACGATAAATTTTATGAGTTTGGAACTAAAGTTATTTTTAACCCTGAGGAGGATTATCATGTCAAATAATATACAAGTTTATGATGAAAAAATGAAAAAAAGCATATCTAGTTTTGAGGCGGATTTAAATAGTATAAGAGCGGGTAGAGCAAATCCACATGTATTAGACAGAATAAGTGTTCAGTATTACGGTGCAGACACTCCACTTAATCAAGTTGGTAATATTACTATTCCTGAAGCTAGGATTATACAAATACAGCCTTGGGACTCTAGTGTTTTAAAAGATATAGAAAAAGCTATTGCTGCTTCTGACTTAGGTATTAATCCTTCAAATGACGGTAAAGTTATACGTTTAGTTTTTCCAGAGCTTACAGAAGACAGACGTAAATCTTTAACAAAAGACGTTAAGAAAAAAGGAGAAGATACAAAAGTAGCTGTAAGGAATGTAAGACGTGAAGGTATGGATACATTTAAAAAGATGAATAAAAAGAATGAAATGACAGAAGATGAAGTTGCTATAGCCGAAGAAGAATTACAAAAAATTACAGATAAGTACGTTTCTTTAGTAGATAAAATCGTGGAAGCTAAAAATAAAGATATTTTGTCTATATAGAAGTGCTAATGCGCAAATATATTTAGAAGGGTAAAATTGAAATTGAGTAGCATTATTGAACGTACAAACTTTCCAGACCATATTTCTATAATAATGGATGGTAATGGGAGATGGGCTAAAAAAAGGTTTTTACCAAGATCTGCAGGACATAAAGCAGGGGCAAAAGCTTTAGAAAACTTAGTAGAGGCTTGCCAAAAAGAAAATTTAAAATATTTAAGTGTGTATGCTTTTTCTACAGAAAATTGGAAACGTGAAAAAGATGAAGTACACTATTTAATGAACATACTCAGGGAATATATAAAAAAGTATATAAATGATGTTAGCAAAAATGATACTAAAATTACAGTTATTGGTGATCACAGTATTTTAGATGAAGATTTGCAAGAAAAAATAGATTATATACAGAACATGACAGAAAATAAAAAAGGACTACATCTAGTTATAGCCCTCAGTTATGGTGGTAGAGACGAAATAATTCGTGCGATTAAAAAACTTAGTAAACAAGTAATAAAATCTAACATTAATATAGATAATATAGATGAGAAATTTTTCGAGCGATATTTAGATACGCATAATATACCAGATCCAGAGCTACTAATAAGAACAAGTGGCGAACAGCGTATAAGTAACTTTTTACTTTGGCAAACTGCGTATACAGAAATGTACTATACCGATAAACTTTGGCCAGACTTCACCATAGAAGATTTGAGAGATGCAGTTTCCAAATTTCAGAAGCGCGACAGACGTTTTGGGGGCTTGTAATTAGGGGGTTACCTTTTGAAGACGCGTATTATATCTAGTGTAGTTTTTTTTCCATTACTTTTAATTTTTATATTTATAGGTGGCGACTTACTAAGAGCAGGGCTTTTTTTATTATCAGTTACTGCAATGACAGAGGTTTACAAAGCTTTTTTTAAAGAAATTTTGCCCATGAATTATATTAGTTATACTTTTCTTGCTATTTACTATTTATTCCTTGAAGATATAATGCAAAATTTTAGTATGGCGTTTATATTTTTATTTATAATTTTGAATTTAACATACTTAGTTATGAAACATACAAAAGTAACTCCGATTGACTTGGCTATTAATATTTTTGTATTTTTTTATGCAGGAATGCTAATGTCATCTATTTATTTCACACGAGAACTCGAATATGGCAACTATTTAGTATGGTTTATATTTATAAGTGCGTGGGGGTGTGATACCGCCGCGTACTTTACTGGTAAAGCCATAGGAAAAAATAAATTGATACCTACACTTAGCCCGAACAAAACAGTAGAAGGCTTTGTAGGTGGCTTGCTCGGTGCAATGATTATAGGGGTTTTATACGCTTTTTATATAGTTGATATGATTAACATATCAGTAAATATTGTATATTTTGCAGCGATTGTGTGCGGTGTAAGTGCGCTTTTTTCTCAAGTTGGGGATTTAGCGGCTTCTTCTATTAAAAGGTATACTAATTTAAAAGATTATGGAAAAATAATACCAGGGCATGGCGGTATAATGGACAGGTTCGACAGTATTCTTTTTACCGCGCCCATAATATTCTTTGCGCTTACGCTTGTGGTGTAATAAATAAAAGAGAAAACCTTGGGGCGTTGCCCTAAACCCCACAAACTTTTAAAAAAGTTTGACCAAAATTTTGTAAGCAAGCACGAATGTGCTTGCAAAAAAAGCGGTCAAGCGTGCTACGCTTGTCGGGAAATTAAGGTATACCTTAATGGGCTGAAAGCCCACGGTTCTAATCTTTAAATGCAGGGGTTTGGGGACGGAGTCCCCAAGGTATAACTATAACTATTGGGGGTGAATTATGACTGATACAAAAAATATAGCTATTTTAGGTTCTACGGGTTCTATTGGTACTCAAACTTTGGATGTAGTACGTAATTTAAAGAATATAAAAGTGAAATGCTTAAGTACTAATAAAAATGTTTCGCTGTTAAAAGAACAAATCATAGAATTTAATCCAGAAGTAGTATGTGTAATGGATGAAGAAGCGTATGAAAGTTTAAAGTCAGAATTAGCAAATACAAGTGTAAAAGTAGTTAATGGTATAGGAGGCTTGGAATACATTGCAACTTATGAACCTGTAAATATTTTAGTAAATGCTGTTGTTGGAAACATTGGTTTAAGACCAACAGTATCTGCTATTACAGCAGGTAAAAATGTAGCTTTAGCTAATAAAGAGCCTTTAGTTAGTGCAGGTGAGTTAATAATCAAACTTGTTAAAAAGCATAACGTGTCTTTATATCCTATAGATAGTGAGCATTCTGCTATATGGCAGTGTTTGCAAGGAAGCCATGATAATAAGTTAGAAAAAATTATTTTAACGGCATCTGGTGGCCCTTTCCGTACTAAAACGATAGAAGAATTAAAAAATGTAACTTTGGAACAAGCGTTAAATCATCCTACTTGGGATATGGGAAGCAAAATTACTATAGATTCTGCTAGTTTAATGAACAAAGGTTTAGAAGTTATAGAAGCAAAATGGCTTTTTGATCTTGATATTTCACAAATAGAAGTTATTGTGCATCCACAAAGTATAATTCATTCTATGGTAGAATATGAAGATGGTTCTATAATTGCTCAGTTAGGGCAACATGATATGCGTTTACCTATACAGTATGCACTTACTTATCCACTCAGAGAAAAAAATTCATACCCTAAATTTAATTTTTTAGAGAATAATACGTTTACATTTGAAAAACCAAGGACTGACGCTTTTCCATGTTTAGAACTTGCTTATGAAGCTTTAGACATAGGAGGTACAATGCCAGCTGTTTTAAATGCAGCTAATGAAGCGGCTGTTTCTAGGTTTTTAAATCGTGAAATACATTTTTTGGATATACCGATACTTATACAAAAAGCAATGAAAGCGCATAATATAAAACAAAATTATGATTTAGAAGATGTTTTCGTTTTTGATTCATGGGCTAGAAAATTTGTAGAAGAGGTGAAACTTTAATAGATGTCACTCATTATAGCTTTTTTAATATTTAGTGTGATAGTAGTTGTACATGAATTTGGTCATTTTATAATTGCTAGAAAAAATGGTATATTAGTAGAAGAATTTGCTGTTGGAATGGGTCCTATACTGTTCAAAAAGACAGTAGGGGAAACCATGTATACAATACGAGCTTTGCCACTTGGTGGTTTTTGTAAAATGCTTGGAGAAGATGAGGCGGAAGATAATCCTAACAATGAAAAATCATTCAATAACAAAACTGTAATGCAAAGAATAGCTGTTATTTCAGCTGGTTCAATTATGAATTTTATATTGTCGTTTATCATAGCTATGATTTTAGTTTTTGTAAATGGCTTTGCTACTACTACAATTAATACTGTTATAGATGATACTCCAGCAGCAGCTGGCGGTTTACAAGCTGGCGATACAATTATTAGAGTAGATGATAATCGTATAAGAATATTTGAAGATGTTCAATTTGCGCTTATGAATAATGGTGGATATCCTATTAACTTAACAGTACAAAGAGAGGGCACACAAATAACAAAAGAAATTACTCCAATGCAAGTTGGTCAAAATTATATGATAGGGTTCACTCCAGAATTAAACACAGGTTTTTTTGGGGATGAAGTAGCTGGTTTTGATAGAGCAGGTTTTTTAGAAAGCGTTACAACTTCTTTTTGGTCTGTTGCTAACTTTGTAAGAGTAGTTTTATATGGGCTTGTTCAACTAGTTACATTTAATGTAGCTGTAGAAGAAATGGCGGGTCCTGTTGGTATTGTTAGTATAATAGGTGATGTATACCAAAGTAATATAGAAGTAAGTGTCTGGCATACAGCAACTGTAATGTTAAGATTAGCGGCTCTTATTAGTGCTAACCTTGGGGTTTTTAACCTTGCACCTTTTCCAGCACTAGACGGTGGAAGACTTGTATTTCTTTTTCTGGAGGCAGTAAGAGGTAAACCTATGAGTCCAGAAAGGGAAGGAATGGTTCATTTAGTCGGCTTTGCTATGTTAATGTTGTTATTTGTGTTTGTTACATTTAATGATATAAGCAGACTATTTTAAACATAAGAAAATGGTGATATTTAGATGGCTTCACAACTACAATTGATACTTAATGTGCTAAATATACTTAGCATTTTACTTATAATATTTGGTCTTGTTTTTTATTTTGTGGGTTATAAGCTTATAAGAGTTATTAATTTAATCGTAGCTCTTTTAAGTGGTTATTTTTTTGGGTATTTTATGGGTTGGGTTTTTTTCATGAGTGACACAATGGGAGTTTTGCTAGGTGGTCTATTAGGTCTTATTTTTGCTTTCTTTGCTTTCTTTTATTATAAATATTTGAAAGGATTTATGTTAGGGGGTTTAGCTTTTATTTGGGGTGCTTTTACAATTTTTTCTGTGCTAAACACTGTAAATATTCAGTTAATTTTTGCTGTTTCTCTCGTACCTGCTATATGTACATTTGCTGGTTGTTATAAATATGAAAAAATAACTACAATGCTAGTTACATCACTTCTTGGGTCTACTATGCTATTACATAGTTTTTTTGGAATTAGTGGACAGTTCATGGTGAGTCTTATTAGCATCTTATTAGGTATAGGTGGATTATTTTTTCAGCTTAAAATCGTATATGCAAAGTCGCCCAAAATAATATAAAGATTAAGAGATAAGACCGTGGGGCTTTCAGCCCCACTACCCCGACAAGCGCACGCGCGCTTGACCGCGTAATGGCGCGAGCTTCTGCTCGCGCTTATTTTTTTGTAAGGCTAACTACGTCTACTTATATAGCAACCACGTAGTGGTTGCTAAAAAGGGTCAAGGGTGTAACCCTTGCAGAGGTGTGGAGACGGAGTCTCCACAGTTTTAATGTTTTAATGTTTTAATGTTTATAAATAAGAATTTATTGACAAACGATAAATTTTTATTTATAATAATGTTAATCAAAGTTTAAAGCACATGTGCTTTTCTGGGGTTGTACCCCAGGATTTTTTTTTGGAGGGGTTTTATGGAACGTTTTACAACTATTATTTTACAATATGCTGTCTATGCTATAGGTCTTATTATGTTTACTGTAGTCAGTGGTATCACGTGGTGGGCAAGTAATATATTGGCTATAAATCCAGTTCATACTGTTATAATGATAGTATTGCTTGTTGGGCTATATATGGCTTCAATCCCTTTTTATATTGCATTATTTCAAGCTGTGAAATTATTGAAATGTATTGAGACAAATTGTGCATTTTCTGAAGCTTCTGTTAATGCACTAAAAATCATCACCCGCTGTATTGGAGCAATTTTTGTTATTTGTTCAGTGGTTGGATTACCGTTCTTCTATTATTGGGCGGATCTTGACGACGCTCCAGGGTTAATCATCATTGGTCTAGGTATTAGCGGAATTATATTTATTGTTGCAGTGTTTGCTTCTATTTTAGAGCGGATTTTTCGAGAAGCTTTTGTAGCTAAATCTGAAAATGATTTGACAATATAGAGGAGGAGACTACATGGCGATAATAGTAAACATTGATGTTATGCTGGCAAAAAGAAAAATGAGCGTTACCGAACTTTCAGAAGGTGTTGGCATAACTATGGCTAATCTTTCCGTATTGAAAAACGGGAGAGCTAAAGCAATTCGCTTTTCAACTTTAGAAGCGATTTGTAGAGTACTAGAGTGTCAACCAGCTGATATATTGGAATACAAAAAAGAATAATTACAATAAAAAAGAGCTATATCAATACGATTTTTAAAAATCAGCTTGATATAGCTCTTTTTTATTATGCCCAAGGAGGGACTCGAACCCTCATGATGTTACCATCGGTGGATTTTGAATCCACTGCGTCTGCCATTCCGCCACTTGGGCATATACAATATAATTATATACAATTAGTATTAAAGTGTCAAGTTTTTGTAGGGTGTTAATTAAGTTCTTAGATTTCATGATGATAAAAAAACAAGCGCGAGCATCGCTCGCGCCATTATGCGGTCAAGCGCGCGTGCGCTTGTCGGGAGTTTGAGGGCGGAAGCCCTCAAGGTTTTAATTTTAATCTTTTAATTAAAATATTTTTTGTCGAGGCTTCTGTAATGCGTAGCCTCACTTAAATGCATTGGTTCAATATTTTCAGAGCATTCAAGGTCAGCTATTGTACGAGCTACTTTTAGTATTTTATGATACCCTCTAGGGCTAAGGTAGCCTGATTTAAAAGAATTTTCCAATAGTTTATGACTTTGTTCTGAAATAGCACAGAATTTACTTATTTCATTTACAGATAAGTTTGCATTGTTTTTTTCACTGGTGTATCTTTTTTGTTGAAACTCACGTGCAGTAAGTACACGCTCTCTTATTTCTTTTGAACTTTCATAAATTTTATTTTCTGATAACTCACTGTATTTCACTCCTGAAGCTTCTACATGTATATCAATTCTATCTAAAAGCGGGCCAGAAATCTTATTTAAATATTTAGATATTCTTGCAGGCGAACATGTACATCTTTCGCTGTCAGCGTCACCATAATATCCACAAGGGCAAGGATTCATAGAAGCAACAAGCATAACATTTGAAGGATAAGAAACATTAGCATTAGCACGTGATATATTAATAACGCCTTCTTCTAAAGGTTGTCTTAAAACCTCAAGTACATTACGTTGAAATTCAGGAAGCTCGTCTAAAAACAATATACCGTTGTGCGCTAAACTTATTTCTCCTGGTTTTGTTGAACGCCCTCCACCTGCAAGGGCAGCATAAGATATTGTATGGTGAGGTGATCTAAAAGGCCTTGAGTTAATAAGATAATTTTTATCTTTAAGAAAACCAGCTACGCTATATATTTTGGTGACATCTATACTTTCTTCTAAAGTAAGAGGCGGTAAAATATCAGGTATACAATTAGCAATCATAGTTTTACCAGAACCAGGTGGACCTATAATAAGAATGTTATGTCCACCAGCAGCAGCTACTTCTACCGCTCTTTTAACAATATCTTGCCCTTTAACATTTGCAAAATCATGCTCAAATTTTGGTTTTGCAAAACTTATGTTTTTGATGCTAGTTTTAGTATAAGGTACAGGTTCATTAGTAAAATAATTCACAACTTCCTTTAAATTGGAAACTCCTAGAACATTTATACCTGAAATTAAATTTGCTTCTTGAAAATTATCTATAGGTATAACGAAATTTTTTATACCGTTTTTATAGGCGTTATGTACCATGGAAAGTACTCCGTTAACAGGGCCTATATTTCCATCAAGAGAAAGTTCTCCACAGAAAAATACATTATTTACAGAGTTTTTTGGAACTATATCTATGCAACTTAAAATGGCAATTGCAATAGGAAGATCGAAATACGGACCCTCCTTTTTTATATCTGCGGGCGCAAGGTTGACAGTAATTTTTTTAACTGGAAAATTGAAAAGGGAATTTTTTATAGCGGTACGTACACGTTCTCTGGATTCCCTTATAGATGAATCAGGTAAACCAACTATATCAAAGCTAGGTAGGCCTTGACTAACATCTACCTCTACATTCACTTGAAAACCGCTTATACCATGTATTGCGCCACTTATTATTTTAGATACCAATTAAAAATACCTCCTAATTATGATAAAATTATTTTAAATACTATCATTCTACAGTATTTTACATTAATCCTGAAAATTTTACCATGCAAACTTTACTTGTTTGTAGTCAACTGCAAATGAAACAGCTATAAAGAATTAAAAGATTAAAAATCAAAAGATTTCATACTTTTTTGAAAAAAAGTATGGCAAAAAACTTTAATAGCAGCCACGTAGTGGCTGCTTAAACGGGTAAAGGGCGAAGTCCTTGCTTGAGGTACATGAGGCGAGTAGCCCCACAATTTTAAGCTTTAAAGAAAGCGGTCAAGCGCGCTGCGCTGAAATTGCCGTATACGGCAATGGTTTGGGGGTGAAAGTCCCAATGTCTTTATATTTTGGGAAATTTACTATTAATAATATTAAATGTATTGACGACAATAAACTTGTAAAAATTTAGTAAAATCCTGTATAAAAGTTGGAGCTGATAGTAATGACTGAAGAAGATTATTTGATGTGGCTTTCCCGCATAAGTGGAGTTGGGGCAAAAAGATATGACCATTTATTAAAAATATTTGGTAGCGCGAAATTCATATGGGAATCTAGCTCTTATGATATGAAATCTGTCAGGGCTATTCCTGAGGTCGTGATTGATGAAATATGCAAAAGCAAAGACAAAAAAATATTAGAAGGATATATAAAAGAGCTAGAGAAAAAAGATATTAAATTTATAAGCTGTCGAAACGAAAAATTTCCACACTTGCTTAAAAATATACCAAATCCACCAATGGGAATTTATGTTAAAGGCAAGCTTCCAGATGATGAGTTAATAAAGGTAAGTATAATAGGTTCAAGAGATTGTTCTAATTATGGGGCAATGGCTGCATACAAAATGGCGAAAGATTTAAGTAAAAATAATATTGTTGTAGTTAGTGGTATGGCTATAGGGGCCGATAGTATGGCGCATAAAGGTGCGTTAGAAGCTGGGGGGAAAACTATAGCAGTATTAGGCTCTGGTGTTGATATTTGCTACCCATCAGAAAATATGAGACTTTATAGGGAAATAGCTGAAAAAGGTGCGATTATAAGTGAATATCCTCCAGGAACTAGATCCTCATCTAAACATTTTCCTAAGAGAAATAGAATAGTTAGTGGTATGTCCAAAGCACTTATCGTTACAGAAGCTGCAGGGCGAAGCGGAACAATGATAACAGTGAATCAAGCACTAGATCAAGGTCGAGATGTGTACGCTGTGCCAGGCAATATAACTAGTGAGTTGAGTGTAGGAACAAATGCTTTTATAAAAGAAGGCGCACAACTCATAACAAGCTATAAAGATATAATGGAATCTTTAGGACTCCCTATAGTAGATTTAGAAGCCGAAACAATAAAAAAGATGGAAAATCTTGCACCAGATGAAAAGTTAGTATATGATTGTATGAGTTTTGAACCAATTACTGTAGACGAATTAGTTTTTAAGATGGATATAAAATTGCAGAAAATGCAATACATATTAACTATCTTAGAATCGAATGGACTTGTGCAAAAATTGGCTGGTCAAAGATATATACATTCTTTATGATGGAGGTTTAAGAAAAAATGGCAAAAAATTTAGTAATAGTGGAGTCTCCAGCTAAAGCTAAAACACTTAAAAAGTTTTTGGGTAGTAATTATAAAATAGAAGCATCTATAGGTCATGTCAGGGATTTACCGAAAAGTAATTTAGGCGTAGACTTTGAAAATGATTATGAACCAAGGTATATTACAATACGCGGAAAAGGAGATATACTTGCAAACCTCCGTAAAGAAGTAAAAAATGCGGATAAAGTATATTTAGCGACAGACCCTGATAGAGAAGGTGAAGCAATAAGTTGGCATTTGAAAAATGCATTAAAATTAGATGATACTAAAGCATATAGAATTACTTTTAATCAAATAACTAAAAATGCTGTAAAAAATGCTATTAAAGAAGCTAGAGATATAGATATGAAACTAGTGGATGCACAACAGGCAAGACGTGTTTTAGATAGAGTAGTTGGATATAAAATAAGTCCGCTTTTGTGGAAAAAAGTAAAAAGAAGGTTAAGTGCGGGTAGAGTGCAATCTGTAGCACTACGTATAATATGTGATAGAGAAGAACTCGTACAAAATTTTATACCGCAAGAATATTGGAGTATAGACGCAGAAGCTAAATTTAATGAAGAAAGTTTTAATATCAAATTTCACTCTAAGCAAAAAGAAAAAATTGAAATTAAAACAGAAGAAGAAGCTACACAAATTACTAATGAACTAGAATCACAAGAATTTAAAGTTGATGAAATAAAAGAAAGTTCAAGAATAAAACGACCAAATCCACCGTTTAAAACTTCTACACTCCAGCAAGAAGCATCTAAAGTATTAGGATTTGCAACAAATAAAACAATGCTCGTGGCTCAACAGCTTTATGAAGGCGTAGATATTAAAGGGAAGGGAACGATAGGGTTACTTACTTATATACGTACAGACTCTGTAAGAATAGCTGATGAGGCTTTTGAAGAAGCAAAGAGTTATATAACAGGTAATTTTGGAACTGAGTATGCGTTACAAGAAAAGCCGAATCATAAATTAAACGGTAAGGCACAAGATGCACACGAAGCAATACGTCCAACTTATGTGGAATACCACCCAAAGGATTTAAAAGAATCTCTAAGCAAAGAACAATTTAAATTATACAAATTGGTTTGGGAAAGATTTGTAGGAAGCCAAATGGCAAATGCAGTTTATGATATGATCTCTATTAAAATTGTTGCAGGAGATTATAATTTTAGAACAGGAACATCTGTGTTAAAGTTTGATGGGTTTTTGAAAGTGTATAATCGTAAAGACGAAAATGAAGAAAATATAAAACTACCGACTTTGGAAGTAGGGCAAAAGCTAGAGCTTGTAAAAGTAAATAAACACCAACATTTCACGCAAGCACTAGCACGATTTACTGATGCAATGCTTGTTAAAACTTTAGAAGATTTAGGAATAGGTAGACCTAGCACATATTCTGCAATAGTTACAACTTTAACTCAAAGAAATTATGTAACAAAAGATAATAAAATTTTTTATCCAACAGAGCTTGGAGAAATAGTTAATGAGATACTTACGAAAAACTTTGAAGATATCGTAGATGTGGATTTTACAGCTAAAATGGAAAGTGATTTGGATAAAGTAGAAGATGGAGAAGTGGAATGGAAAGAGATACTGAGACATTTTTATCCAAATTTTTCAAAGCAGATAGAAGAAGCTGAAGAAAAAATAGGCGAAATTTCTATCGAAGATGAAAAAACAGACATAATTTGTGAAGAATGCGGCGCAAATATGGTTATAAAATATGGGAAGTTCGGAAAATTTCTTGCATGTCCTGGTTTTCCAGATTGCAGAAATACAAAAACTCTTTTTGAGGATGCAGGAGTGGGCTGTCCGCTTTGCGAAGGAAAAGTTCTTATTAAAAAGACTAAAAAAGGTAGAAAATATTTTGGTTGTGAAAATAATCCAGAGTGTGAATTTATTTCATGGAATTTACCAGTTGGAAAACTATGTCCAAAGTGCGGTATATTTTTAGTAAAAAAAGGGACCAAAAATCCTAAAGTAGTATGTTCAAACGACAAGTGCAACCATATAGAAGATCCAGAACCAGAAAAGGATTAAAAAGATCAAAACCGTGGGCGCAGCTCACACCCGCAAACTTTTGAAAAAGTTTGATCAAAACTTTAAAGAAGCGCGTACGCGCTTCTTAATTAATACGGTCTTGACTTTAACCTTTAAAGAAGGGATGGGGAAATGTTGAGTAAGCTGGAATTGCTATCTAAGCGTATAAATACTGTGATACAAGAAGCACAGGGTGACAAAGAAGTTTTGAATAAAGTGTTAGAGATATTAGGTAGTGATTTAAACGGTACAGCCATTTTGGTAAATGATGAATACGATGCAAAATTAAATGCAGAACTTAAAGGCATAAGCATTTTAAAAACTAATATTAAGCTTGATAATATAAAGTTTAGAGAGTATAATTCCCTGGTTCTACCGATAAATGTGCAATATGTAAGAATAGGAACGGTTTTAGTATATAAAAAAAATCATAATTTTTCAGCAGAAGATATCTTTTTACTAGAAGTAGTAAGCGGTACACTTACATTACTTGCTAAGCACATAAGAAAAGAAGAAGAAAGACAAACAGAAATTGCAAAACGCGCTATAAGCATATTGTCTTTTTCAGAATTAGAGGCTGTATTTTGTATATTTGATGAAATACAGAATGGCGAGGGATTACTAGTAGCCAGTAAAGTTGCAGATAGTGCAGGTATCACAAGATCCGTTATCGGCAATGGCATAAAAAAACTCGAATCTTCAGATGTTATAGAAACAAGGTCGTTGGGAATGAAAGGAACTTTTATAAAAATTACAAACCCAAAAATCGTTGAAGAAATAGATAAAATGCGTGGTTGATAAAAAAATCAGATTATCAAGTAAAAAAATCTTTCAAAACTTTCGAATGTGTGATATTATTATCAAAGAGAGATTTCTCTTTTGCTACAAAAAAATATCTCATTAGGAGGAAATTTAAATGGTTAAAGTTGGAATTAATGGGTTTGGACGCATAGGTCGTCTTGTATTCCGCGCGTCTCTTGAAAGAAAAGATATTGAAGTGGTTGCAATCAATGACCCTTTCATTGATTTAGAATACATGGTGTACATGCTTAAATATGATTCAGTGCATGGTAGATTTAACGGAGATATTTCTGTAATAGGTGACAAATTAGTAGTTAACGGTAATGAAATTACAGTTTTCCAAAACATGAAACCAGAAGAAATAGCTTGGGGTTCTGCTAATGTTGAGTATGTTGTTGAAAGTACTGGAGTATTTACTACACTAGATACAGCAAATGCGCATCTTAAAGGTGGAGCTAAAAAAGTAGTTATCTCTGCTCCAAGTGCTGACGCTCCTATGTTTGTAATGGGCGTTAACCAAGAAAAATATACATCTGATATGACAATTGTTTCAAACGCTTCTTGTACTACTAACTGTTTAGCACCTCTTGCTAAAGTTATTAATGACAAGTTTGGTATAGTTGAAGGTCTTATGACAACTGTACATGCAACTACAGCTACTCAAAAAACTGTTGATGGTCCTTCTAAAAAAGACTGGAGAGGTGGACGTGCTGCTGCTGCAAACGTAATACCGTCTTCTACAGGTGCAGCTAAAGCTGTTGGTAAAGTAATACCAGAACTTAATGGTAAATTAACTGGTATGGCTTTCCGTGTACCTACAATCAATGTTTCTGTTGTAGATTTAACTTGCCGTTTAGAAAAGTCTGCATCTTATGAAGATATCAAAATGGCTATTAAAGAAGCTGCTGAAGGCGATTTAAAAGGTATCCTTGGATACACAGAAGACGCTGTAGTTTCTTCTGACTTCATCGGTGAAGTATGTACATCAGTATTTGATGCAAGTGCTGGTATAGCTCTTAACGATAATTTCGTTAAACTTGTATCTTGGTATGATAATGAGTGGGGTTACTCTTCAAAAGTTCTTGATTTAGTAGCTCACATGAGTTCAATTGATAATAACTAGAATATAAAAAACTTGGATATTGTCTAGGTTACAAGCTTAAAAAAGCTTAACCATGAACTTTAAAAGCAAGCGCGAATGCGCTTGCTTTTTTTTATATGACTCTAGTCAAAGTTGTGCTATATAAATATTTATGATATTATAATGTGAAAAAGTAAAGGTGATCTTTAAAATGAGAGAGATACTGATATTAATACACAAACGAAAATATTTGGAATTGAATATTTGTGAAGTCAAAATTATTCACATTTATGTGCGTTAATATTTATTTTGGAGATTTTACGTATCTAACTAAAACTATAGACTTAGCAGACTATAGAAATTTAAGGAGGAAATTTGTTGTGGGAATATTTATTTTAGGGGGCGTATGTTTAGCTCTTATCATTGTAGCAATAGTTACGTGTCAAAAAAATTCAAAACTAACAAAAGAGCTTACAGGATTTAAAGAGGGCTTAGATTCAGTAGATTTACCAATTGCGCTATTTGATGAATCTGATAAATATTTTTTTGCTAATGCTACTGCAAAAAAGACATTTAGAATTGATGAAAGTAGCGATCTTTCGAAAGTTGCGCAACAAGGCAAGCAAGAAAGTTTAGATATACTAACATCTAAAACCAGTAGTTTAAGTTTTAAAGCGATTGTTGGAGTTGATAAAAGTGAACTTGAAAGACAAAAAGTATTACATAAAAAAGAAGTTCATTGGCTAACTTCTATACTTGACGCTTTGCCAACACCTATTTCAGTTACAAACAAAAATATGGAATGGACTTTTGTAAATGCAATGGCTGAAGAAAGCTTAGGGAAAAAAAGAGCAGAAGTAGCTGGTAAACATTGTAGCAACTGGGGTGCAAGTCTTTGTAATACGCCAGATTGCGGTATTGTACGCTTAAGACAAGGATATAGTGAAACAAGTTTTGATGATGGTAATGTGAAATTTAAGACGAGTACTTCATATATTTTTGATGAAGATGGTGAAATTGCAGGACATTTAGAAGTTGACACTGATATAACTGAATTACTTCTTGAGTCTAAGCAATTTCAAGAAAAAGCGCATTGGTATGAATCTATTTTGGACAGTATACCATTTCCGATTTCTGTTACAGATGTTAATTCAAACTGGACATTTGTTAACAAAGTTGTTGAAGATATGATAGAATCAAAAAGAGAGGATTTAGTTGGTAAACACTGTAGCAACTGGGGCACAAACATCTGTAATACAGAAAATTGTGGCATAGTTTGTATTAAGCGTGGAGAAAGTTCGACTAAGTACCGTGAACATGGATCGACTTACGAAGTTGTTCTTGCTGAATTAAAAGATTCAAAAGGTAATACTGCAGGTTATATAGAGCTTGCTCAAGACATAACAAAATTAGATACAGCGGATAAATTAAATGATGTTCTTAAAAATGTTGATGTTATTAGTGAGCAAGTTTCAGAAGGTGCTAAACAAATTGCGGCAGCTAGTACATCACTTGCTGAAGGAACATCGTTACAATCAAATTCAATAGATGAACTTAATGCAAGTATTAAGGTAGTAAGTGCTCAGGCAAAAGAAAGTGCTAAAAATTCCTTAAACGCTAAAGAAATATCCAATAAGTCAAGAAAGAATGCTCTTACAGGTAGAGATGAAATGAAGTTAATGTTAAATTCTATGGATGCAATAAATCAGTCCTCAGCTAGTATTTCAAAAATAATAAAAACTATTGAAGACATAGCATTTCAAACAAATTTACTTGCTTTAAATGCAGCGGTTGAAGCGGCAAGAGCTGGACAACATGGTAAAGGTTTTGCTGTTGTAGCTGAAGAAGTTAGAGGTCTTGCGGGGCGTTCGCAGTTATCAGCTAAAGAGACAAACGAACTAATATTAGATACAATAAATAAAGTTGAAGAAGGTACTAAAATTGCAACAAGTAGTGCTGCTTTCCTAGATACGATAGTTACAGATTTTGAAAAAGTATCAGATATTATAAATGAAGCTGCTGAAGCATCTAGTGAACAATTAAAATCTATTGATACAATAAGTAGCGAAATTGCACAAATTTCGGGCATTGTACAGTCAAATTTAGCTGCAAGTGAAGAATCAGCCGCTTCTGCAGAAGAACTTTCAAGTCAAGCAGAATCTTTAAAACAAATAGTGTCAAACGTGTAAAAAAGATTAAAACCTTGGGGCTATCAGCCCCAAACCCCGACAAGCGCAGCGCGCTTGACCGCTCTTTTAAGAACGCACATTCGTGCGTTCTTTTTTTGTATACATGTAAATTTAATATTATGGCTTTGATTTTTTTTTTGAGCGACAGTTTCTGGTCAAAAAATGAATACAGCTTTCACATACAATTATGTTAGAAGTAGTTCGGTATATTGTATTAGATTTTCTACACAATATTATCAGTCCTTTTTAGAAGTATTTGAATTTTGCCAAAACAGTACAAACTTTCAAAACAGAACGCACGATGTGCGTTCTACACGTGGTCAAGTGCACGTACGCTTGTCGGGGTTTGGGGCTGATAGCCTCAAGGTTTTGCATTTTATCTTTTGTCTTTGCTCTTTTAAGTTTTAATTTAGTGTTTCCAGATTATAATAATGTATTCGTGATTCTGATAATGAAACTTTTTGACAAATGTGTTAGAATCATACTAGTAGTGAAAACTTTTATAATAAGAATGGAAGTGATTATATGATTAACAGAGGGGTAGCTAGAAATGTACTTGAAGCTGCTTTATCTACAGGTGGAGATTTCGCCGAGCTTTTTATAGAAAATAAAGTGTGTAACAATATATCAATGATAAACGGTGTAGTAGATAAATCTACATCGGGTGTAGATTATGGTATAGGTATACGTATATTTGATGGTTTTAGTGCGATATACGCGTATACTAATGATTTGACAGAAGAAAATTTAATAAAAATAGCAAGTGATGCTTCTAAGGCTGTGAAAAAAGGTAAGACAGGCAGAGTTTTAGATTTTACTAAAAAGTTTATAAATAGTGTACACCCTATAGATGTGTTACCAGGTGTTGTGACTAAGAAAAATATAGTGGATTTATTACGTGAATCAAGCGATGCATCTTTTGCTTATGATAAATCAATCACGCAAACAGGCTGTAGTTATATGGACGAAGTCCAAGATATTCTTATTGTAAATTCTATGGGGCTTTGGGCTGAAGATAGACGTGTACGCACTAGAGTTAGTGTATCAGCAGTCGCATCAAACCAAAACGAAAAACAAACAGGTGGATTTAATCCAGGTGCTCATAGTGGGCATGAACTTTTTAACCAAATAGATATGAAGATGCTAGGGAAAGATAGCGCGGAAGTTGCAACAAAAATGTTAAACGCTGGACTTTGTCCGAAGGGAAGAATGCCAGTTATAATAGATAAGGGTTTTGGTGGGGTAATATTCCATGAAGCTTGCGGTCATAGTTTAGAAGCTACAGCGGTAGCAAAAGGATCGTCTGAGTTCACTGGCAAAAAAGGTAGAAAAATAGCTTCAGAAAAAGTAACGGCTATAGATGATGGAACTATAAGTAATGCGTGGGGTTCTCAAAATATAGATGATGAGGGTGTAGAAACACAAAAAACTGTGTTAATAGAAAACGGTATATTAAAATCATATTTAGTAGATAGATTAAACGGTTTAAAAATGAACGAAAAACCAACAGGTTCAGGTAGAAGACAGTCATATAAATTTCCACCAACGTCACGTATGAGTAATACGTATATAGCAGCTGGAACAGATAAAGAAGAAGATATAATTAAAGGTACCGAGTTTGGACTTTATGCAAAGAAAATGGGTGGCGGATCTGTACAACCAGCAACAGGTGCATTTAATTTTGCGGTTACAGAGGCATATTTAATAAGAGATGGAAAAATAACAGAGCCAGTACGTGGTGCTACACTGATAGGAAAAGGTTCTGAAATTCTTATGAATATAGATAAAGTAGCTGATGATGTAACACATGGTCAAGGAATGTGTGGTTCTATAAGCGGAAGTATACCAACCAATGTTGGCCAGCCTATGATACGTATAAGTGAAATGACGGTAGGGGGTAGAAGATAGATGGATATACAAGATTTTAAAGAAAAGCTTTTTAAAGTCGCAAAAGAAGCAGGTTTTACTAATTGTGAGATATATTTCATGCGTAGTACTGCGTTTGAAGTTCATATTTTTAAGGGCGAAATAGCTCAGTATAAAGATTCAGCACCTATGGGTTTATCTTTTAGAGGGATATATGACGGTAAAATGGGTTACGCGTATTCAGAGCGTATAGATGATAGTGTAATAGATTTGATTATAAAAAATGCAAAAGAAAATGGAATGATAATAGAACAAGGATATGAAATACTTTTTAAAGGTGATGATAGTTACAGCGAAGTACCTGCTGTAAGCCCATTACTTAACAAAGTTTCTGTTGAAGAAAAAATAAATATGGCAAAAGAAATAGAAAGAATTGCACTAGAAGCAGATGATAGAATAAAATCTGTGGATTATGCAGTTGTGGCAAGTGGCGAAACACAGATACATGTAGCTAATAGCTATGGGGTTTCTTTGTCTCAAAGCTTAGGTTATGGAATTGCTAGTATTACAGCGAGAGCTGAAGAAGATGGAAAAGTAAAAGTAGGTAATCATACATGGGGCGGTAGAGATTTTGAAAGTTTTGAAGCTGGAGTTATAAGCAAAAAAGCTGTAACAAGGGCGGTTGATCAATTAGGCGCAACTAGCATCAAATCAGGTGATTACAAAATTGTATTAGAAAATAAAATGGCAGTTAGCATATTAAGCACTTTTATAGTAGCTTTTTTTGCAGAAACAGTGCAAAAAGGGTTTTCGTTGTTAAGAGATAGAGTAGGCGAAAAGATAGCAAGTGATATAGTAACGATACGAGATGATATTTCTCATCCAGAAAGCTTACAAAGTTTATCTTTTGATTCAGAGGGCGTAGCAACTTTTAATAAAGTTGTTGTAGAAAATGGTGTTTTAAAAACATATTTATATAATTTAAAAGCAGCGGATAGAGAAAAGAGAAAGTCTACAGGTAATGGTTTTAAATCATCATTTAAATCTGCTGTAGAAACAGCATGTATTAATTTTTATGTGGAGCCTACAGATACTGGTTTAGATGATATGTTAAATAAAATGGGCGATGGTATTTTTATTACAAACCTTGCAGGATTACACTCCGGAACAAATAGTGTGTCAGGGGACTTTTCATTATTAGCTGAAGGATTTTTAGTTGAAAATGGAGAAATTGTAAGACCTGTAGACCAAATAACTATAGCTGGAAATTTTTATGATTTGTTAAAAAATATTGATGCAGTAGCTGATGATTTATATTTCAGTTTATCAGGCGAGACTATAGGCTCACCTTCATTACTAATATCAAAAATTACAGTTTCTGGTCTATAGATTATGGAAGTAAAAAAATTTTATAATTCACCTATAGGTGTTTTGATTATAGGTGCTACGGATGATTATATAACTAGTTTATATATGTTAGATGAAAAAGAAGTAGACGAGAAAAGAAACACTGTAACCAGCGAAGCTGTAAAAATTATTGATGATTGTATAAAGCAATTAGACGAATATTTTGAAGGTAAACGAAAAGTTTTTGATATTAAATTTAAAAATATCGGCACAAGTTTTAGGGAAAAAGTATGGCAAGAACTCGAAAAAATACCTTACGGAACAACTATAAGCTATGGCGAATTAGCCGTTTTAGTGGGCAATTCAAAAGCATCAAGAGCTGTAGGGGGCGCGAATCACAACAATAAAATATCTATAATAGTACCTTGTCATAGAGTTATAGGTGCTAATGGCTCACTTACAGGATACGGTGGTGGGCTATGGAGAAAAGAATGGCTGTTAGCGCATGAAAAGAGATTCTAAAAGATTAAAACCGTGGGGCTACTCGCCCCACTTCCGCAGCAAGGGCTTTGCCCTTGACCCGTTTAAGCAACCACATAGTGTTTGCTATTATAGTAAATAAACTTTTAAAGAAGTTTGACTAAAATTTTGTAAGCAAGCGCGTACGCACTTGCAAAAAAAGCAGCCAAGTGCGCTGCGCTTGTTGGGGTTTGGCTGAAAGCCAAGAATTTTATTATAGTTTGTAGAACAAAAAAACGGCACCTACGATGCGCGTAGGTGTCGTTTTTTTATTGCAATAACTACAGTATAGCTTGCGCAAGCACAGATGTAGCTGCTTGTTGTAGGATATTAGCTTGAGTATGCGCCATCATTTCACGAGCCATATCAGTGTCACGAATACAAGATTCAGCAGCACTTGTATTTTCAGATGCTATTTGTAAATTGTTTATTCTAGTAATTGTTGTGCAGCTTGTGGTGCTTGATTAGCTTGTGCTAACATAGCAACGCTTGATGATTCTAACATACTCAGTCTAGTCTGTGATAGTACGTCATGAGCCATATCAGTATCACGGATACGAGCCTCTACTTCACTTGTTTCTCTTGTACCGCTTTCAAATGATAATTGTGAATTGTTTATAGATTCTTCTATTTTGTTTTGTATTATAACAAGGTCAGAACGCACTGTAGACAATTCTAAAAAAGCTCCTTCGATACTATATAATCTTTCCTCAATTGGTCTAGTATCTTGTGCAAATAAAACGTGTTCAAGTATTAAATTAACTACTGGACCTGGCTGCTTTACGCCCGTATTAAAGTTAGGAAGTGAAATCACTAACTTTTCTTCAGGGTTAACACCATTTTGAATAGTTATATTATTAGGGACAGCGTTATCTTCTAAATCTGTACCAGCATCAAGAAGGGGCGTGCCATTAAACTCTCTACTCTCAACTATACTTTCTAATTCTAGTGCAAGTTGATTTATTTCAAGTTCTAAGGCTTCTATTTCACTAGGAGTAGCATCGTTTATGCGTATAGTTAGATTTTCCATGTTCTGAACTATATTTTGCATTTCATGTATTGCACTGTCTGCTGCTTGCGTTAAACTCATACCATCTTGTGAGTTTTTATCTAATTGTTCAACGCCTATAGTTTCCATTCGAGCTTTTTCAGATATAGAAATTCCAGCCGCTGCGCCTGTAGTGTGGTTAATTTTTGCGTTTGGTGAAATTTTTTCAGCCGATTTTTGTTGGCGAAGCCCAACATTTAAGTCTCTATTATTATTAGCATTCAAAGATATAATACTAGTTAATACTGCGTTACTCATAAAACCCTCCTTAATTTTGCAAATCAATTTTAAAGTTAAACAAAATATAATTAGTATATCGTCCATAAAATTTTTTAGTTAATATTTTCTTTGAAAAATTCACCAAAGTGAAAAAATGAGTTACTTTTAAGTGTCATGTGTGGGAGCAGTCCATAGTTTTGAGTATTCAGTAAAAAATGATATAATTTATTATAAAAGTAAACTAACATGTAAAATAATGTTGTTAAGTTGATAGAAAAGGCAGATAAAAAAATGAAAAAAATTATTGTAATAGGGGGCGGAGCGGCAGGTATGATCGCTGCGCTAGAATCAGCTAAACGGGGAAATAACGTAATATTGATAGAAAAAAATAATAAATTAGGGAAAAAATTATATATCACAGGCAAAGGAAGATGTAACTTAACGAATGCTTGTGATGTGGATACATTATTAAATAACACAATTAGTAATCCGTATTTTCTGTATAGCTCATTTTATACTATGGATTCTGATGCTTTAATGAGGTATTTTGGAGATATGGGTTTACCATTGAAAGTAGAAAGGGGTAACAGAGTTTTTCCAGCGTCTGATCGTAGTTCAGATGTAATATCAGCTTTATCAAGAGAATTATCTAAAAATAAAGTAAATGTGCGATTAAATACAGAAGTTGTAGATTTATTGTTTCATGAAGATAAATTCACAGGCGTTAAATTAACTGATAATACAAGGTTAGATGCTGATGCATGCATAATTGCTACAGGTGGATTAAGTTATCCTGTAACTGGAAGTACAGGTGATGGTTACAAATTCGCAAGAAAACTTGGGCATGATGTTTCACCCTTATATCCATCTTTAGTACCGATTAAGATTAAAGAAAAATGGATTCCAAATTTAGCAGGGTTAAGTTTAAAAAATGTGGAAATAACTTTAAAAAGAGATAAAAAAATCGTATATAAAGATTTTGGTGAAATGTTATTTACTCATGTAGGTGTAAGTGGGCCTATAATTTTATCAGCTAGTAGATATTTAGTAGGTGAACAAATTAATTGTATGTTAAGTATAGATTTGAAGCCAGCTTTAGATGAAAAGATGTTAGATTCAAGAATTTTACGAGATTTTGAAAGTTATAAAAATAGAGATTTTAGCAACACACTAGATGATTTATTGCCTAAAAAATTAATACCTATAATAATAGAGTTATCAGAAATAAGCGGAGATAAAAAAGTAAATAATATTACTAAAGAGGAAAGACGCAAACTAGTCAAACTAATAAAAGAAATGCCACTAACTGTAACAGGAACGACAGGATACAAAGAGGCCGTTATAACATGCGGTGGAGTAAACTGTGACGAAATAGATCCAAGTACAATGGAATCTAAAAAAGTAAAAGGCATTTTTTTTGCAGGAGAAGTAATAGATGTAGACGCGTACACAGGTGGATTTAATTTACAAATAGCTTTTTCAACTGGTTTTCTTGCTGGCAACAGTTGCTAAAGATTAAAAGATAAAGACCTTGGGGCTATCCGCCCCAAACCCCGACAAGCGCACGCGCGCTTGACTATGTAATAGTATGCGCTCTGCGCATTTTGGCTTACAAGAGTAGTGGTGTAGTTGATCGTATTTCTTAGCTTCGGTGTAACCGAAGCTTTAAAGTTTTTGGTCAAGCTTTTTTTAAAAAGCTTGCGGGTGCGGGCAGAGCCCGCGATCTTACTCTTTAATTTTTTAAAAGGAGGTAAAAATGGTTGGTATAAGAGGTGCGACAACAGTCGTAGATAATGAAGGAATAGAAATTTTAAGTAATACAAAGGAATTGCTTGTAGAGATGTTAAAAGTAAATGAAGTCGAAATAGAAGATATAGTTTCAGTTTTTTTTACTGTGACAAAGGATATAACGAAAGTTTATCCAGCAGTTGCGGCTAGAGAAATAGGCATAACTAATGCGGGATTAATGTGTATGGCCGAGCTTGATATAGAAAATAGTAAACGTAAATGTATAAGAATTTTAATTCATGCAGACATAGATAAGGTGCAAAAAGATATTAGGCATGTGTATTTAAAGGATGCAAAAGATTTAAGACCAGATTTAATAAAAAATTAGGAGTGGTAAACAATGAGTTTTGCAATAGCAATAGATGGTCCAGTCGGTGCAGGTAAAAGTAGCGTTTCAAAAGAAGTAGCGAAAAAATTAGGATATATATATGTAGATACAGGTGCGATGTATAGAAGTGTTGCACTGTTTTGTTTAGAAACATTTGTAGATTTAAATGATGGAAACAAAATAACAAAGGTTCTTGACGATATAGATATAGAAATAAAATATGTAGATAGCGAACAGAGAATATTTTTAAATGATATGGATGTTACAACAGAGATACGCGCAGAGCATGTGGGCGTTGGTTCGTCTAAAGTTGCAGTAGTTAAAAGTGTAAGAGAAAAGCTTGTTAATTTACAAAGGAAATTAGCAGAAGGAAAAAATATAGTGATGGATGGGCGCGATATAGGTACTTTTGTACTTCCAGATGCTGATATAAAAATATTTTTAACGGCTAGTGTAGAAGAACGAGCAAAAAGACGAGCTAAAGAGCTTAAAAAAAAGGGAGAGGGAGTTAGCGAAGAAGAAATAAAAAAAGAAATAATAGAGCGCGATAACAGAGATATAACAAGAGCGGAGTCGCCATTAAAGCAAGCAAATGATGCAATATATTTAGATGCAAGTGATATGTCAAAGGAAAAAGTAGTGGAGTATATCGTAAATTTAATAAAGATGCATAAATAGGGGGGAAACATGGAAATAATACTCGCAAGGTCTGCTGGATTTTGTTTTGGTGTGGAAAATGCAATTAAACAGGTATATGCAAATTTAACTACAAAAAAATTAGTAACATATGGCCCAATTATTCATAATAAGACTGTTATAAATGATTTAGAATCAAAAGGTGTAAGGGCTATAGACGATATAGATATTATTACTGATGAAACAGTAGTAATACGTTCACATGGAGTTAAGCCAAGTGTTTATAGTGATATGGATAAAAGAAATATAAGTTATATAGATTGTACATGCCCATATGTAAAAAAAATACATGAAAAAGTGGGCGTTAAGTATAATTTAGGTTATACTATAATAATAGTAGGAGATAAAAATCATCCTGAAATAGTAGGAATAAATGGTTATGCAAACAATCAAGGCATAATAATAGAAAGTATAGAATCAGCAAAAGAAATAAAATTAGATAGTGATAAAAAATATGCAATAGTTGTACAAACTACATTTCAAAAAGATATACTTGATAATATAGTTAATGCACTTAAGGAAAAATCAGACAATTTAGAAATTTTTAACACCATCTGTAATGCAACCTCTACAAGGCAAAAAGAAGCAAATACGGTAGCAAAAGAGGTTGATATAATGATTGTGTTAGGCGATAAAAAAAGTTCTAACACTTCAAAATTATACTCAATATGCAAAAATAGTTGTAAAAAAACATTTTTAGTAGAAAGTATCAATGAAATAGACTTGAATATTTTTTCTACTAATGCTAGAATTGGTATAACTGCTGGTGCGTCTACACCACCAGCTATAATAAAGGAGGCTGTAAATAGAATGAGCGAACTTGATAATACAGAAGAGACATTTGAGGAAATGCTAAATAATTCATTTATTACTTTACATACAGGAGATGTTGTTAAGGGCACTGTACTTCAAGTAACAAATGGTGAAATAACGGTTAATTTAGGTTATAAATCTGATGGAGTTATTTCGAGGGAAGAATTTTCAAGTGATAATAGTGAAAATCCAGCGGATTTTTATAAAGCAGGCGATGATATAGAAGTTCTAGTCTTAAGAGTTAATGATGGGGACGGAAACGTACTTCTATCTAAAAAAAGATTAGAATCACAAAAAGGTATCGCTGATATAGAAGAAGCTTTTAAAACTAAAGAAATTGTGACAGGTAAAGTTGTAGATATCGTTAAAGGTGGCTTAATAGCTATCATAAAAGGCGTGAGAGTTTTTGTACCATCTTCTCAAATTTCTAGCAGATTTGTTGATGATTTAACAAAATTTAAAGGTCAGGAATATTCTTTCAAGATAATTGAATTTGATAGAGAAAAACGTCGTATGTTAGCAGGTAGAAAAGAACTTGCTTTACTTGAAGAAAAAGAAGCGAGAGAAAAAGCATTTGTATCACTTGAAAAAGGTGCAAAAGTTGAAGGTACGGTAAGCCGTATAGTTGATTTTGGAATATTTGTAAGTTTAGGCGGAGTAGACGGACTTATTCATGTTTCAGAACTTAGCTGGGATAGACTTAAAAAACCACAAAGCATGTTTAAAGTAGGCGATAAAGTTACAGCTTCTGTATTAAGTGTGGATAAAGAAAAAGGCAAAGTTAGCTTATCTTTAAAAGATTTAGAAACTAATCCTTGGCAAAACATAGATGAAAGATATCAAGTTGGACAAGTAGTAGAAGGTAAAGTAGTAAGAATGGTTCAGTTTGGTGCTTTTGTTGAGCTAGAAGTTGGTGTAGACGGTTTAGTTCATATTTCACAGATATCACAGAAACATGTAGCAAAACCAGAAGATGAACTATCGGTTGGAGAAACTATACAAGTGAAAGTTATAGATATGGATAAAGCGAACAAAAAAATTAGTTTATCTAAAAAAGACGTATAAAAACTTACCCCTCCTTTTTAATGTTTAAAAAGGAGGTGATTTTTTTATTTAAAAACCTTTAAAGACCGTGGGCTTTCAGCCCACACCCGACAAGCGCACGCGCGCTTGACCGCGTAATGGCACTAGCTACGCTCGTGCTTTTAATCTCGCCAAATTTTTTTAAAACCCGTGCGAATGCACGGGTTTTTGATGGGTCAAGGGTGAAACCCTTGTCGGGGTTTGGGGATGAAATCCCCAAAAATTTCTTTATCTTTTATCTTTATCTTTTCTTTTAATTAAAAACTATTTTTTTACTAGCTATATAATTTAGTACGATTATGATTGCAGAGGTGAAAATTTTTGAAACCACAGGGTCAAATGAAAGGGTAGTTACTAAAATAATTAGTAGAGCAGTGTCTATAATATAGGTTACGAATCTACTTGATAAAAATATAGAAAATTCTTTAATTAAAATTTCAAGTTTAAAACTAAGAGCTTGAAAAACCCAAATTTTATTTGAAATATAAGCAAATAGTATTGCAAAAAGCGTAGAAATGGTATTTGATATTACAATGTTAAAACCAAGATTTAAAAAAATTTGATAAACAATAAGCCCTATTAAAGTTGTTAGGATACCAACAACTATATATGAGCTGGTTTCACGTGTTAGTACTTTTTTTATGATTTTATTCGTTTTTATCTTCATTATCATAGCCTAGTGTCTCCTGAACCAAGTATATTGGCCTATCTTTTGTCTCTTCAAAAATCCTTCCTATATATTCCCCCATTAAGCCAAGCATAATAAGTATTATTCCTTGAGTAAATAAAACTACAGAGATAATAGAGGCCCAGCCATCTACAGTATTATGAGTAAAAAAACCTTTATATAAAACATGCATAAGGTGGATAAAACTACCTAGAGAAATAATAAACCCTATATTTGTAGTTAGTTTAAGAGGTGTATAAGAGAATGCTGTAATACCATCCATAGCAAGTTTGAACATTTTATTTAGCGGGTATTTTGTTTCGCCCGCAAAACGTTCATGCCTAGAATATTCAACATAAGTTTGCTTAAAGCCAACCCAACTAACAAGCCCACGCACATATCTGTTTTTCTCATTAAGGCTTTTCATAGCATCACAAACTTTACGGTCTATGAGTCTAAAGTCACCAGTATCTACAGGTATATCTACATTAGTCATTTTATTAAGTATTCTATAATATAATTTGGCTGAAACTTTTTTGAAATATGTTTCTCCTGCACGTTTTAATCTTTTGCCATAGACGACATGGAAGCCTTCTTTCCATTTCTCTATCATTTCTAGCATTACTTCGGGAGGATCTTGTAAATCGGAATCAATTACTATTACAGCATCGCCAACTGCGAAATCCATACCTGCAGTTATAGCAGGCTGGTGTCCAAAATTCCTAGAAAAATTTATTAAGCGTACATTAGAGTCTTCACTACATATATCAGCAAGGATTTTTGCAGAAGAATCTTTACTTCCATCATTTATAAATATAAGCTCATAACCATCACCACACATATCCATAACTCTTTTTAATTCAGAGTAAGACGTTCTTATTACTTCTTCTTCATTGTATACTGGAATAACAATTGAATACATAAAATTCATATACATACGCTCCATATTATCAAAATTAAAATTTTTCCTTTGTTAAAAGAATGTTACCATAACTAGGACAAAACGTATAGATGTAAAATATTAGTGTATAAAAAAAACACAAAAAATTAGTTGTTTCATACAAATTTATGCTCTGGATAAGTATTTAAAATGTTGCAAAATTAAAGAAATAAAAAAAATATACAATTTATATTGACTATTTTCAAAAAATATTTTATTATATATATTAAATAAATGAATATTAAGTGGGAGGGTACAAAGTGGAGAAACTTAACAAGAAATTAATAGGAAATATGTCTACAGTTAATAATGATTTGAAAGTTGGTAACATGAGTGAAATGCCAGAGAAAGTACTACAATTTGGCGAAGGTAATTTCCTACGTGCATTTGTTGATTATATGATAGATGAAACCAATTCAAATGACATGTTTGGTGGAAGCATTGTTGCGGTTCAACCTATAGAACAAGGTCTTATTGGTATGCTTAATGAGCAAGATGGTTTATATACTGTTATACTTCGAGGACTTGAAAATGGTGAGAAAGTTGTAGTTAAAAAAGTTGTGACGAGTATAAGTCGTGGTATTAATCCATATCAAAACTTTGAAGATTATAAAGATTGTATGAAAAATCCTGAATTAAGATTTATTGTTTCAAATACTACAGAATCAGGAATTACATATAATGCGCCTGATAAGATTACCGATACACCACCGACATCTTTTCCAGCTAAAATTACAGCCCTACTTCACGAGAGATACAAAATATTCAATGGAGACTTAACAAAAGGCTTTATATTTATACCATGTGAACTAATAGACAATAATGGTTCGGCACTAAAGGAAATCGTTATCCAATATTCGAAGGAATGGGGACTAGAAGAAGGCTTTTTAAATTGGATAGAAAAAGCTAATTATTTCACTAATACTTTAGTTGATAGGATAGTTACTGGCTATCCAAGAGACGAAGTAGAGATGCTTACACAGGAGCTAGGTTATAAAGATAACTTAATAAATACAGCGGAAATTTTCCACTTCTTTGTAATTGAAGGACCTAAAGAGTTATCAGAAGAATTACCTTTCCATAAGATTGGCTTAAATGTAGTTTGGACGGATGATGCGACACCATATAAAGCTCGTAAGGTACGTATATTAAATGGTGGTCATACGATGTCAGTATTAGCGGCATATATGTCTGGTAAAGATACTGTAGGCGAGATGATGGAAGATGAAAACTTTGTAGAGTTTTTGAAGTTAGGTATATTTGAAGAAATCATACCAACTCTTGACCTTGAGTATGAAGACTTAAAATCGTTTGCAGATGCAGTTTTTGATAGATTTGCAAATCCTTTTATAAAACATTACTTACTAAGCATATCTTTGAATTCAGTATCTAAGTATAAAACAAGAGTATTACCATCAATTTTAGAATACAATAAAAGAAAAGGTAAACTTCCTAAAGTATTAACAATGTCATTTGCAGCTTTAATAGCTTTCTATAAAGGAGGCGAAATAAAAGATGGTGCTTTAATGGGTAAAAGAAATGGCGAAGAATTCAAAATAATGGACGATGCTTCTACTTTAGAGTTCTTTAAAGATGGATGGGCAAAATGTGATAACAGTCTTGAAGGTATAACAGAGCTAGTAAAAAATGTCTGCAAAAAAGAAGATTTCTGGGAAATGGATCTAAACGATGTAGAAGGTTTTGCAGATTCAGTAATTACTATTTTGCATAACATAACTACAAATGAAAATGGAATGTATGAAGAAATAAAAAAATTAGTAGGTGACTACAATGCTTAAAACCGATAACGCGCTTAGAATAAATAATGAGGATAATGTAGCAGTAGCCCTAAAAGATGTAAAAAAAGGTGAAGTGATTCTTGGAATATCAGCTTTAGCTGATATTCCAAAAGGTCATAAAATGGCTATGTCTGATATACAGATAAATGAAAATATAATTAAATACGGTTATCCAATAGGTCATGCAACAATCAACATAGAACCTGGAGAGCATATACATACACATAACTTAAAAACTAATTTAAAGGGTGTTTTAGAATATAATTATGAACCAAATCTTTCAGGCGAAATGCAAAAAAGAGAAGGCACATTTATGGGCTACAAAAGACCGAATGGTAAAGTTGGTATAAGAAATGAAATTTGGATAATCAACACTGTAGGTTGCGTTAATAAAGTAGCCGAAAGAATAGTAAAAGAAGCAAGAAGTAAATTCGAAAACAAAGGTATTGATGGTATACATACATTTACACATCCATTTGGATGTTCACAGCTTGGAGAGGACCACATATACACACAGAAGATTCTAGCTAATATGGTTAATCATCCAAATGCAGGTGGCGTTTTAGTTTTAGGTCTTGGGTGCGAAAATAACAACATAGATGAATTTAAAAAAGTACTAGGGAATTGGGATGAAAGTCGTGTTAAGTTTCTAGTAGCTCAAGATTCAGAGGATGAGGTTGAAGAAGGCATTAAAATAGTTTCTGAACTTGTAGAATCAGCTTCAAAACTTGAAAGAGAAGAAGTTTGTATCTCTAATTTAGTAATAGGTCTGAAGTGCGGTGGCTCTGATGGTTTATCAGGTATCACAGCAAATCCTCTTGTAGGAAGCGTGTCAGATAGATTGGTTGAATATGGTGGCACTACAATATTAACTGAAGTGCCTGAAATGTTTGGAGCCGAAACTATTTTAATGGGTCGTTGTGAAAATGAAGAATTATTCGGAAAAACTGTAGACTTGATAAATAACTTTAAAGAATATTTCATAAGATATAATCAGGAGGTTTACGAAAATCCATCGCCTGGTAACAAAGATGGTGGAATATCTACCCTAGAAGACAAAGCACTAGGCTGCACACAAAAGGGTGGAACAAGTAATGTTACTGACGTATTAGATTACGGTGAATCAGTAAATAGGACAGGATTAAATTTATTAAAAAGCCCTGGTAATGACATAGTAGCAATAACAGCCCTTATGTCAGCAGGCGCGCATATTGTACTCTTTACAACAGGGAGAGGAACTCCAGTGGGTTCTCCAGTTCCTACAGTAAAAGTTTCTAGTAATTCAGAGCTTGCAGAAAGAAAAAGTGCTTGGGTAGACTTTGATGCAGGGGTTCTACTAGGTGATATTAGCATGACTGAGCTAACAGACAAATTTTTTGAATATTTGCTTGATTTAGCTAATGGGAAAACTCAAGCTAAAAATGAAATAAGTGACTATAGAGAAATATCTATATTCAAAGATGGCGTTACACTATAGTAAATAATAAGAACAAAAACAAAAACCTTGAGACTCCGTCTCAAACTCTGGTCGCTTTTTGAAAAAAGCGACGCAAAAATTTTAGGCAAGCGCATATGCGCTTGCGAAAAAAAGCGGTCAAGCGCGCTGCGCTTGTGGGGGTTCGGGGCGTATAGCCCCGAGGTCTTTATCTTTAAGAAGGAGGTCGACATGGCATTTATTAATGAGAATTTTTTACTGAAAAACGAAACAGCTAAAAAGTTGTTTTTTGAATATGCGAACACTATGCCTATATTTGACTTTCATTGTCATTTAAATCCGAAAGATATATATGAAAATAAAAATTTTGCGGATATTTCAGAGGCTTGGCTTGGTGGTGACCACTATAAATGGCGTCTTATGCGTTCTATGGGCATAGAAGAAAGATATATTACTGGAGATGCTACAGGCCTTGAAAAATTTAAGGCTTTTGCAAAGACTATAGAATATTCAATCGGAAACCCAATATATCACTGGGCACATTTAGAATTACAAAGATATTTTGATGAATATGAGCCTTTAACAGAAAGAAATGCAGAAGAAGTATATAACAGAGTTAATGAGAAACTAAAGCAAGATGATTACAAGGTTAGAAATTTCATAAAAAAATCTAATGTAAAAATCATAATTACAACAGATGACCCTATAGATACTTTGGAATATCACAAAAAACTGAAGGAAGATGAAAGTTTTGATGTACAGGTATTACCAGCTTTTAGACCAGATAAAGCCATGAATATAGAGTCAGAAAATTTTGTGAAATACATAAACAGCTTGAGCGAAGTTTCAGGTATACAAATTAAAGGATTTGATGATTTATTAAAAGCTATAGAAAACCGTATTAACTTCTTTGAAGAAATAGGTTGTAGAGCATCAGACCATGCATTTAAAAATATACCATTCGCTCCTTCTACTAAAGCACAGCTTGAAGAAATTCTAGAAAGAGCTTTAGCAGGCGAAAAGTTGAGTACAATTGAAGTAGATAGATATAAAACAGCGTTTATTCAGTTTTTGGCATCAGAGTACACAAAGAGAAAATGGGTAATGGAAATACATTATGGGGTTATCAGAGACAATAACTCAGAGATGTTCAAGAAATTAGGTCCAGATACAGGGTTTGATACTATGGGTGACTATAGTGTAATAGAGAGTCTAGCGTCTTTACTTAATTCTATGGATTCTAAAAAACAGCTTCCGAAAACAATCTTGTTCTCAGGAAATCCAAATGATAACCATGCATTAGCTACTTTAATGCCTAGTTTCCAAAATTCAGATGCTGTATCAAAAATACAGTTAGGCACTGCTTGGTGGTTTAATGACCACATAAATGGCATGACAGCTCAAATAAATGCTTTAGCTGATGTTGGAGTTCTAGGTAAATTCATAGGAATGCTCACTGATTCAAGAAGTTTTTTATCTTATCCAAGACATGAATATTTTAGAAGAATCATATGTAACATAATAGGAACGTGGGTAGAAGATGGAGAATATAACAATGATATAGAGTTTGTTGGAAGCATAATAGAAGATATTTGCTATAACAATGCTATAGATTATTTCAATATGTAATAGGTTACGCTTTAAGCATATCATTAAGGTATGATTAAATATATTATTACGATAAAAAGATATTATATAAAGGAGATGAGTTTCATGAAAAGATTTGTTAAAGCAATGGCTGGTACATTAGTGGCTACTATGTTTTTAACTGCGTGCGCTGGTGGCGGTGGAGGAGCTGCTACTGGAAATGGAGGTGGTGGTACCCCTGCTGGCGGTGGCGGAGGTGGCGGTACTCCTGCTGGCGGTGGCGGAGGAACTGACACTGTTGCAACTATAAGGGTTGCTTGGTGGGGTTCTGACGGTCGTCATAACGCTATGCAACAAGTAATTGATTTATATATGGAGCAAAATCCAGGTGTTAATATTGAAGTAGAGTATGGTGCGTGGTCTGGTTGGGCAACAAACATACTAACTCAATTATCTGGTGGTATTGAGCCAGACGTTATGCAAGTAAACTATGCGTGGGTACACTCTTTTGGTAGAGGTCAAAACGTATTCTATGACTTAAATCAATTATCACACATTCTTGAGTTAGAGCACTGGTCAGACACAATGCTAGAAACTATGACTCTTGGTGGCGAACTTGGGGCTGTTCCTCATGGTCTAACTGCTAGGGTTAATGTATATAACAGAGCGTTATTTGAAAGATATGGTTTAGAGTTCCCAAGATCTTACGCTGAAGCGTTAGCTGCTGCTGAAATAATAGCTGCAAATAATACTCCAACAGGTGCTGAAAATCAGTTCGTACTTACAAGTATAGGTAGAGAGTCTACAGACTTACTTATAGCTACAATGCTATATAATCAAACTGGTAGGTTAATGCAAGAAAATGGCGTTATAAACTATACAGTTGAAGAAGTTGCAGAAGTTTTCCGTATATTCAGAGCATTTGAAGAAGCTGGTGTTATACCTAACTTCCATCAAGAGGACCCAATACAAAATGAGTCAAACCCTGTTTGGACTAGCGGACGTTCTGGTAGTGTATTTGAGTGGGTAGGTACTGTTGATAAATATGCTGAAACTTTCATGGGTGGCGGTTATGAGCATATGTTAGGTGCATCACCTATGTTTACAGAAACAGGCGAGCCAAGTATGATGTTTGTAAGACCAAGTTTAGGTTATGCAGTTTCTAGAAACTCTAACCATCCTGAAATTGCAGCTGATTTCATTAACTTCATGTTCACAAATGAAGAAGCTATTATGATTTTAGATAGTCAATTAGGTATATCTACTCATGCTATTTCAGCTGCAATACAGCAAAGAGAAGGTGTAATCGTAGATGCGATGCTCGAAGGTTTAGCTCTAATGGAGAGTTCACACCAAGTACCAATGGATCCATTCTTTGAAGATGAAAATGTAAGGGGCGAAAGATTAATAGTAATAGAAGCACTAAGAACAGGGATGGACATTGATGAAGCTGCTGAAGCATTCTTAAATAATCAACAAGAAGCATTAAATAGGATATTTAACTAATGGATAAAAATAAAATAAATTGGACCCCTTACATTTTATTAATACCATGGATTATTGGTATGCTGACCTTTAGAGTTTATCCTATAGTTATATCGTTTTGGTATAGCTTGAATGATTTTCACATTTTAGGAGATCCAGTATTTATTGGACTTGACAATTACAGAAATATATTTACAAATGATGCTACTTTCAGAAGATCATTTATGGCAACGACAAGATACGTTTTAATAGGAACGCCTGCTGTTTTAATTTCAGCTTTCTCTATAGCATTCGTATTAAATTTTAAACTAAAAGGAGTTAATCTTTTTAGAACAGCTTATTATATTCCATCCATACTTGGAGGAAATGTTGCAGTTTCTATACTTTGGACTATGTTATTCAATGTTAACGGTCCTGTGAATATAGTGTTGGGTGCCTTTGGCATCCAACCAATATTCTGGACTACGACAGAAACATTTGCAGTGTACACACTAATAATATTATCTGCATGGCAGTTTGGTTCTACTATGCTTATATTCTTAGCTGCATTACAAAACGTATCACCTTCTCTATATGAGGCAGCATCAATTGATGGTGCTAAGAGAATGAGGACCCTATTTAGTATAACGATTCCCATAATTACTCCTGTTATACTGTTTAACACAGTTAACGTTCTAGTAAGAGGGTTTCAAGAGTTTAACTCAGCGTTCCTAATAACAGGTGGTGGGCCTAACCAGTCTACGTACTTCTTAAATCTGTATATCTATGAAATGGCTTTCGTACGTGGTAACTATGGTTACGCAAGTGCTTTAACATGGATTCTACTTATGTCTATAGGGGTACTTACTGCAATACTATTCTCATCATCTAAATATTGGATACATTACAACGACTAAAGGAGGGGACAACTAAAATGGAAGTGAAAGAAAAATTATCGATAAACGCAGTAATAAGATACGCAATATTAATAGCAGTTGGAATTATTTTGTTGTATCCCCTATTCTGGATGATTGGATCAGCATTTAAACAGAATATAGATATATTCGGTACATTCAGTATATTTCCACCTCCTGGTAGAGGTACGCTAGATAACTTCTATAATGCTTGGCATTTATCAAGAAATAACACTATATTATTTTACTTTGGTAATACAATGAGATTTTTAATACCTAAAACTATTTTCACAGTTATCTCTTGTACACTTACTGCGTATGCAGTAGCAAGATTTAGCTTTCCAGGTAAGAAAATCGTATTTACGACTATTATAGTTACACTGCTTATGCCAGAGATCGCTTTTAGGATACCGATTTTCCTACTATTTAGAGATCTAGGTTTAATAGATACTTTTGCAGCTTTATACATTCAAGATATCTTTGCAGTTAACTCATTTTTCGTATTTATGATAATACAGTTTATGAGAACTATACCAAGAGAGTTAGATGAGGCTGCTCACATCGACGGTTGTAGCGCGATTCAAACTCTATTACTTATAATAACTCCAGTGCTTAAGCCTATAATAATAACGGTTGCACTACTTACATTTATGTGGGGTATGAATGACTTCCAAGGTCCATTAATATTCTTAAATAGCCCACAAAACACAGTACTATCTGTTGCATTACAACGTTTACTTGACGGTGACTCTGTAATTATATTTGGTGAGGTTTTCGCAGCTGCTACTATGGCTTTAATACCTCTAATAGCTATCTTCTTTGCAGGTTCTAAATACTTCGTAGATGGTGTTGCAAACTCAGGTGGTAAAGAGTAGTAACAAAAACCTTGGGACTCCGTCCCAAACCCTGGTCGCTTTTTGCAAAAAGCGACGCAAAAACTTTAAGCAAGAAGCGCGTACGCGCTTCTTGCAAATAACGTGGTCAAGCGCATGTGCTTGTCGGAAGTATAGGGCGGATAGCTCCACGATTTTATTTTCAAACTGCAAGCGCGTATGCGCTTGCAAAAAAAGCGGTCAAGCGCGCTCGCGCTTGCAGGGGTTTGGGGACAGAGTCCCCAAGGTCTTGCTTTATAATCTAAAGTAGGAGGTCATATTTATGATAGAAATAATACAAAGGGTGCTTGCTAATTTAGTTGATATACTTGTAGGTATGTTAGTATCCATTGTTTCTGTGGTATTTGTGCTTCCTATTTTTTTACCTTATTTTAACCAAGTGCATATACCTGTAATAATTAGCTTTATTTCAATTATAGGACTTACTTTTATTATTCAGTATCCATTTTTAAAGATTAATCAAACGGTAGGAAAGGCTTTTTTTTCGCTTGAAATTGTTCCAGATAATGATATGGGCAAGGTAGATGTGAGCCTTCTTCTTCAGAGAGAGATTTTCGGCAAGTTAGCAACATGTTATCTTATATGTATACCTGTGTTGTATGGCCAAAGAGGCGGGCACGAATTAATGACGGAAACCAGAGTAATCAAAAAACAAAAAGTAAAGTAGGTGGAGCATGTTTAAAATATTAAAAAATACACCTTTCGGGTTTGTATTTGAACTAGAAAATGATAATTGTTATCATGTTGATAACGAGTATGAAATTTATTTAAACGGAAAATTTCATTCAGCTACAAATAAAAATGTAGTTAGTATTTTTGGTTTAAAAAGTAATACTGATTACAATGTTAGTTTTAAAGGATTAGATAATCTTAGCTTCATTAATATAAGAACTGAAAAACCAGAATATATTATAAACGTACGAGATTACAATGCTACAGGTGATGGTATTACTTGCGATACATCAGCTATAAATGCGGCTATCTATTCTGCACCTAAAAACTCTACAGTGTTTATACCTAAAGGAGTTTATCTTGTAAATCAAATATTTTTGAAGAATGATGTTGATATCTACTTAGAAAAAGGAGCTGTTATAAAACAGAACTTTAATAGAAGTCAACTAGCAATATTGAAAGGTTATCAGAGAAATTATGACCATTCAGAAGTTACCATAAACGCATCTTGGGAAGGAAGTCCATTAGATTGTTATTGTAGCTTAATCTATGGAAAAGATATTAAAAACGTACATATATATGGTGATGGAGAAATAAACGGTAATGGAGAAGAAGGCGGCTGGTGGAAAGATCCTAAGCTTAAAAATATAGCATTCAGACAAAGAAATATTTTTTTAGTAGAATGTGAAAATATTTCTATAAGTGGTATAATCACTAGAAATAGTTCATCATGGAATGTGCATCCATTTTACTCCACAAATATAAGCTTCTATGGAGTGTATATAGAAAGTATAGAAACTTCACCTAATACAGATGGTCTAAATCCTGAAAGTTGCCAGAACGTAGAAATAATAGGTTGTAAATTTAGCGTAGGCGATGACTGCATAGCGATAAAAGCAGGTAAGTATTTTATGAGTAAATCTCATTATCGTCCTACTAAAAACGTAGTAATCAGAAATTGTCACATGGAAAAAGGGCATGGAGCAGTAGTTATTGGCTCTGAAATGTCTTGTGGCGTAGAAGATGTTTTAGTTAGTAAATGTCTTTTTGAAGAAACAGACAGAGGTTTAAGAGTAAAAACCCGTAGGGGTAGAGGTAGTAAAGCTGTTGTAGACAACATAAAATTTTCTAATATAAAAATGAATAAAGTGCTACATTGTTTTGTAGTTAACATGTTTTACTTCTGTGACCCAGATGGAAAAAGCGATTATGTTAAAAATAAAAACGTTACTGTAAAAGATGATGAAACGCCAACTGTGAAAAATATAGAAATTTCAAATATATCAGCAACTGAAATAATAGGAAGTGCTATTTTCATTTACGGACTTCCAGAAAGCAAAGTTGAAAATATTTCTATAAAGAATAATAGTTTTCAATTTGCAGATAAAAGAATAAATGAAGTACCAGCTATGATGGATGATTTTGAGGTAATAGAGAACCTTGGAGTTTATATCAATAATGGCGAGAATATAAAATTAAAAGATAATAACTTTATAGGCGAGTTTGTAAATATTACAAATGAAGAATAGGAGGATATAATTTGGAAAATATAAAAAATTTCTTAGATGATTTATTAGATAAATCTACTCCAGATAAACCTATGTGGAACATAGAACATATTTTGGAAAATAAACCTCCAAAGTGGAATTACATTGATGGATGTATGATAAAAGCTGTACTAGAAATGTATTATATAACTGAAGATAAAAAATATATAGAGTTTGCCAATGATTTTATAGATTTTTATGTAAATGAAGAAGGCGAAATTTTAGGATATGAAGTGGATGAATATAACTGCGACAATATTAATGAAGGAAAAGTATTGTTTGATTTATACGACATAACTAAAAAAGAGAAATACAAAAAAGCAATAGAATTATTGTATTCTCAAGTTATAACGCACCCACGTACTAAAAAAGATAATTTTTGGCACAAAAAAATCTATCCTAACCAAATTTGGTTGGATGGTTTATATATGGTTCAACCATTTTATATGGAATATGAAATGAAATTCAATGACCGAAAAAACTATAAAGATATTTTTAACCAATTTAAAAATGTTTATGAAATAATGAAAGACTCTGACACAAATCTTTTTTATCATGGTTATGATGAATCTTTAGAAAGTTTTTGGGCTGATAAAGAAACAGGACTAAGCAAAAACTTTTGGACACGTTCTCTAGGCTGGTACACTATGGCTTTAGTGGATACTGTAGAAAAACTTGATGAACAATTTTTCTATGAGTATGAAACTTTACAAAAATATTTAAAAGAAATTTTAGATGCGCTTTTAAAAGAGCAAGACAAAGAAACAAAAATGTTTTATCAAGTTACAAATGCGCATGATAAAGAAGGAAATTATTTAGAAACAAGTGGAACATGTGCAATTGCGTACTCTTTAATGAAAGGTGCTAGGTTAGGTTATCTACCTACGTACTATTTCGATTATGGAAAAGAAATTTTTGAATCTGTAGTTGAAAATAAGCTTGTACTGAATGAGAATACTTTTGTTTTAAAAGATATTTGTCTAGTTGCTGGTCTGGGAGGAATGCCAGGTAAAGGGGATTATGAATTGCGTGATGGTACGTATGAGTATTATATCTCTGAGCCTAAAGTTGATAATGATGCCAAAGGTGTCGCTCCTTTCTTATTAGCTTTCACTGAATTTTACAGAAAAGATAAGGGGGAATAACAGCCATGAAGATAGGCGCTAGAGCACATGACTTTGGAAGAATGAGCGAAAGCGAATTGCCAAAGGCCATAAAGCAAGCGGGATTTGATGCAGTTCAACTAGCTTTTACGAAAGCTATTACTGGAATAGAGAAATTCGAAGATATTACAGAAAGACATGTAGAGAAAGCTCGTGAAGAATTTGCAAAAAATGACCTAGAAATTAGTGTTTTAGGATGTTATATAGAACCTTCAGTACTTGATACTGAGAAAAGATTACATAACGTTGAAAACTTTAAGAAAGGTTTAGAACATGCTAAAGCATTAGGGGTTAAAATTGTAGGCACAGAAACTACGAATTTCAACATTACTGGTAGCGACAGAAAAAGAGAAGAAATATATCAAATTCTAAAAGATAGCGTACTTAGAATGGTAGAAAAAGCAGAAAAAGAAGATGTAATTGTGGGAATTGAGACTGTAGCAGAACATACTTTAAATACTCCACAGTTAACAAGGAGATTACTTGATGAGGTTGGCTCTAACAAATTAAAAGTCATTTTTGACCCAGTAAATTTAATTTTACCTCACACAGTAAACGACCAAGAAAAAATATTTGGTGATATGTTTGAACTTGTAGGAAAAGATATAGTTGCAGTTCACCTTAAAGATGTAGTGATGGAAAACAACGAAAAAGTATGGAGAAATATTGGAAATGGTATAGTTAACTATGATTTCATTTTCAGCTGGTTAAAAGAAAACAAATCAGATATAAGTCTACTTCGTGAACATGTAAAAATGGATAGCTATGCTGTAGATTTAGAAGCAATAAAAAAATTTATTTAGAAAAAGATTAAAGCCTTGAGGTTTTGACCCAAATTCCATAAGCGCAATTGCGCTCGACCGCATCAAGAACGTTACATACGTTCTGTTTAGAAAACTTCATATTTTAGTAGAGCTCAAGTATTTTAAAGCTATACTAAAGCAAATGCAGAGCCTAAGGGTTTTATTCTTTGTTATTTGTATTGTGTCTATATAAAATGGAGGTTATTTATATGAAGTTAAAATTGATACTTGGTATGGCTGTTTCGGCTGTTTTAGTAATAAGTAGTGCAAGTTTATCATCAGTGTTTGCAAATAGTAACGATAGATTAACAGCAGAGGATTTAGTGTGGGAAACAATAGCTTTTGGGCAGTCAGTTGACTTTTTCCTTAACTTTACTGGAATTTCAGATGCAGAGCTTGCATCAGGTGAGCATTTACAAAGATTTGGAACTAGATTAGACGAAAACGGAGTTGTTGAATGGTTCGACAGTAACTTTGTTAGAGATATGCAAGGAAATAGGATGCAAAGTGGGGCGTTAGTGCCAAACTTTGATATTGAAAGTCGTGGAGGAAAAATCACTGCGGCACATGATGGAATAACTTTTTACTTTACAAGAATACCAACAAATTATAATTTTGAGCTTACAGCAGATATAAAATTAATACAAATGGGACCTTTAAGTGGTGCGAACCCTAACGGACAAGAAGGTATAGGGCTTATGGTAAGGGACGTAATTGGCGACCCTAGAAGAGAAGTTAGAGAACTTGGTTTCGAGGAACTTACAGCAGCTTCTAATTTTGCTTCTGCAAGGATTCAAAGACAAAACGTTACTTATGCTACTAATCTTTTCTGGACAGTGTTTGATAGAAATGGTGTTGTTAACAGACCAGGTAACCCTGGAAATGTAACTAACAGACAAAATTCTTTCCGTGTACATCCAGGCGAAGTATTTAATGTTAGATTAGAAAGAACTAACGATGGATTTGTAACAACTTTTACAGACCCTAATGGCAACACTGAAACTCTTAACTCTGTTTATGGAGCTGACATTGTACAAAGAATAGATGGAGATTACATGTATGTAGGTTTTTATGCGGCTAGAAATGCAAGAGCTGAATTTTCTAATGCTAGTATAAGCATTTCTCCAGCTAACACAATATTAACTCCTGAGCATGTACCAGCAAGACCAGCTCCAGAAGTTATTAACTTGTCTCCAGATGTATCTATTGAGCGTAACTATTTATACTCAGCGAAATTTAATTATGATGGAGCTGTTACACTTGTTATAGATGGTGTAGAAGTAGTTTCAGGTAGAGCTGTAAGAGCTTTTGAGCCATTTACACATATTCATGAACTAAGAAATCATACAACAGAGTTTGAATTAACTTTCACTCCTGCTGAAGGTGCACCAAATAGAACTCCTATTGAGACTACTACTGTAGTAACAAGAAGTAATGAATTACAGAACCCATTAGAAATCTTTGTATCTCCAAATCCAGCACCTATGGGCAATGGTACTGTAGGAAGACCAACAGATATAGATACTGCAATAAGACATTTGGCACCAGGTGGTACTATACATTTACTTGGTGGAGATTATGAGGATGTAAGAATAACTACAACTTTTGATATCAGCGGTCAAGAAGGTGCAATGAAAACTATTAGACCAGCAGATGGTCACGAAGTAAGATTTGTGGGTCATACATCTGGATTCCAATTAGACGGTGATTTCTGGCACATAAAAGGTATGGAAGTTGCTGGCGGAAATGTTCGTATAAGAGGTAACAACAATATTGTTGAAGATATGATTGTTCACAGTCATATAACTACGGGTGTTCAAATTGGTAATGGTATTGGAACTGACCCACGTGGTTGGCCTTCTAACAACCTTGTATTAAACAGCGTATCATTTAACAATGCTGACCCAGCTCGTATAGATGCAGATGGTTTTGCTGCAAAGCTTGGTGTAGGTGCAGGTAACATATTTAGAGGTTGTATAACTTTTAATAACGTTGATGATGGTTGGGATTTATACAACAGAGTAAACGAAGGTGCAAACATGCCTGTTTTAATGGAGTACTCTATTGCATTTAACAATGGTATGAACTTGAACGGTGAAATTTCTGGCCAAGGTAGCGGTTTTAAAGTTGGTGGAGAAGGCATACCAGTTAATCACATCATGAGAAACAATCTTACTTTTGGTAACAAGATGGATGGATTTACTTGCAACTTTAACCCTGGCGTTATGGTTGTAGATAACAATATATCATTTGATAATGTAAGACATAACTTTATTTTTAGAAGCAATACTCATGTTGCTCCAGTAAACCAAGGTATATTTACTAATAACTTATCTTTTAGAACAGATGGCGTTGGTATGGCTGCACCAGATAGTATTTCTGGAAACTTTGATGCTTCAAACCAGTTCTTTGATTTAAATGGTACTGGAACTGTGGGTGCTTCACTCGATACTTTTGCATCAATCATACCAGAAGCGTTAGCTTCAATTGCTGCACTTGAAATCGTTGAAGGTAATGATGTAGATGCTCATATCGCATATATAATTCCTATCCTACGTGAAATAATCGCAGCAGGTGGAGGGGAAACGATATTTAATTCTTATTTTGACGCTCCACAACCAGCTGTACCTGCTACCAGTACGGGTGGTGGGTCAGCTATCATTAACTAATAAAGATTAAAAGATAAAAATCTTGGGGCTCCGTCCCGAACCCTGTTCGCTTTTTGAAAAAAGCGACGCAAAAACTTCAGGCAAGCGCATATGCGCTTGTAAAAAAAAGCGGTCAAGGGTGTAACCCTTGTCGGGGTGGTGGGGATGAAATCCCCACGGTTTTATCTTTAAACTAAAAAAGGAGATTTTTTAATGAAAACTTTGTACGCTAACCACCCAAAAGACGTTGAAAGATATAACACAACTGAATTAAGAGAACATTTTTTAATGGAGGAAGTATTCACTGAAAACGTTGTAAACTTAACATATTCTCATGTAGATAGAATTATTTTTGGTGGTGCTATGCCAACAACACAAACTCTAAAACTTGAAGCTGCTAAAGAACTTGCTGCTACTTATTTCCTTGAAAGAAGAGAAATGGGCGTTATAAATATTGGTGGAGATGGTATTATTACTGTAGATGGCGAAAAGCATGAAATAAATGCTAGAGACGCAATTTACATTGGACGTGGCTCAAAAGATATAGAGTTCGCTTCTAATGATCCTAAAAATCCAGCTAAATTTTATATAAATTCTTGCCCAGCTCATAAAGAGTATCCAACTAGAAAAATCACTAAAAATGATGCTAAGAGAATTGAAATGGGCGATCAAGAAACTATAAATAAAAGAGTAATAAATCAGTACATCCATGTAGATGTGTGTGACAGTTGCCAGTTAGCTATGGGTTTGACAGAATTATTATCAGGCAATAGCTGGAACACTATGCCAAGCCACACTCATGAAAGAAGAATGGAAGTATACTTCTATTTCGATATGAAAGAAGATACAAGAATATTTCATTTAATGGGTAAACCAGACGAAACAAGACATATAGTAATGAAAAATGAGCAAGCAGTATTATCTCCAAGTTGGTCAATTCATTCTGGAGTAGGTACATCAAACTATACTTTTATATGGGGTATGTGTGGAGAAAATCAAGATTATACAGATATGGACCATATAGCTATGAAAGATTTAAGATAGCATACAGCTAAATCAAAAGACAATAAATTTTTATTTATTGTCTTTTATAATAAAAATATTTCGTTTGTGGGAGGTTTAAATTAATCATGGAAAAATTAAAAATAGCAATAACAGACTGTGATCATGACAATAACGACATGGAAAAAAAGGTAGTAACTGACGCAGGTTTTGAACTTGAAATTTTTCAGTGCAAAACGTCAGAAGAAGTAATTGAAAAATGTAAAGGTATACCTGTTTTAATTAACCAATATGTTCAAATTACAGAAAAAGTTTTTGAAGCATTACCAGAATTAAAATTAGTTGTGCGTTACGGTGTTGGAGTTAACAACGTAGATTTAGTAGCAGCTTCAAAACATGGTGTACAGGTTTGCAACGTACCTGATTATGGTATGAATGAAGTAGCAGATCAAGCGTTTGCTATGATGATGGCTCTTACCAGAAAAGTTGTTCTTAACAACAGATTAGTTAGAGAAGGTACTTGGGATTACTCGTTAAGCATTCCTATTTTCAGATATAACGTACAAACAATCGGCATAGTTGGAATAGGTAGAATAGGTAAAGAATTTGCTAAAAGAGCTAATTCACTTGGTGCTAGAATAATAGCTTGTGATCCAGTAAGAGAACCAATACCAGATTATGTAGAGCTAGTTAGTTTTGAAGAATTAGTTAAACAGTCTGATATCATATCCATACATTGTCCAGCAGATAATAATATTGATATGTTTGACGAAAAAGTATTTGACCAAATGAAAAATACAGCGTATTTAATCAATGTTTCAAGAGGCGGTATAGTTAATGAAGCGGCGTTAAATGATGCTTTAGAAAATAAAAAGATAGCTGGTGCAGCTTTAGACGTAGCAGTTCAAGAACCAATTGATACAAATTCCCCACTACTTAAACATGAAAACTTCCTTATATCGCCACACATGGCTTGGTATTCTGAAGAAGCGGCTCTTGAGCTTAAAAGAAAAGTAGCAGAAGAATCTGTAAGGTTTGCTAAAGGTGAAAAAGTACATTATCCAGTTAATAAACTTTCTTAAAGATTAAAAGATTAAAACCTTGGGACTTCGTCCCAAACCCTAGTCGCTTTTTGAAAAAAGCGACGCAAAAACTTTAGGCAAGCGCGTACGCGCTTGCTTGGAAGGGTTGCACCTATAATTTCTGAGCGTGAGCGTAGCTCACGCAATAACGCGGTCAAGCGCGCGTGCGCTTGTCAGGGTGTGGGACTGAAAGCCCCACGGTCTTTATCTTTAAGCTTAAACTTTAATAAAAAAGGGGGAAATGTCAAGTGAAGAATATAATTACAGTTGGAGAGGCTATGGGTCTTTTTGTAGCAGATGAAGTAGGTTCTCTTGACAGCGTTAGTAAATTTACGAAATATTCAGCTGGTGCAGAAATGAATGTTGCTATTGGCGTTTCTAGACTAGGGTTTGGCTCGTATTATGTTACACGATTTGGGAATGACCCCTTAGGGAAATACATAAAAAGTGTTTTAGAGCGAGAAAATGTTAAAACAGATTATGTTTATTTTTCGGATGAAGATGTAACAGGTTTTCAGTTAAAAGAAAAAGTTTTAGAGGGCGATCCTTCTGTATCTAACTATAGAAAAGGTAGCGCAGGTAGTAAATTAGGCAAAGAAATGGTTGGCAATATAGATTTCGGTAAAGTTGATCATATGCATTTATCTGGTGTTTTCTTATCATTAACAGAGCATACGAAAGAAGTTTCTTATCATTTTGCTAGTGAAGCTAAGAAAAATAATATACCGACTACTTTCGATCCCAATTTAAGACCAAAACTTTGGAGAAGCAAAGAAGAAATGATAGAGACAACAAATGATTTAGCGGTGAAATGTGATATTGTAATGCCTGGCCTTAGTGAAGGTGAAATTTTAACAGGCTATAAAACACCTGAAGAAGTTGCGAATTTTTACCTTAGCAAAGGTGTAAAATGTGTTATCATAAAATTAGGCGAAGCAGGCGCGTACTATCAAGAAAAAGATAGTGAAGGTGTTTATGTTAAAGGTTTTAAAGTAGACAAAATTATTGATACTGTTGGAGCTGGAGACGGATTTGCTGTTGGTGTTATTAGTGGGATTGTTGAGGGTACGACTTTAGAAGATGCTGTTAGACGCGGTAATGCTGTTGGTGCTATACAATTAATGTCGCCTAGCGATAATGAAGGTCTACCAACAAAAGCACAGTTACTAGATTTTATAAAAGAATAGAAGGGTGATGAATATTATGAATTTATTTAGTTTAAAAGGTAAAGTTGCAGTTGTTACAGGAGCTAACCGTGGTATAGGTAAAGAGTTAGCAAAAGGATTAGCACAAGCTGGTGCAGATATAGCAATTATAGATATGAACATTGATGAATCAACAGTTAAAGAGTTTGAAGCACTTGGTGTTAAATGTGAGGGTTTCAAATTCAACTTACAAGAATTTGATAAATATGAAACATTAATAGATGATATCGTTGGAAAATTTGGAACTATAGATATTCTTTTAAATAATGCAGGAGTTCAAAAAAGACATCCATCTGTAGATTTCCCTAAAGAAGATTGGGATTTTGTTATGGGTGTAAACTGTGATGCTGTATTCTTCATGTGTCAAAAAGTGGGTAAAGTGTTTATTGAAAAAGGTTATGGGAAAATAATTAACATCGCTTCTTTATTATCATTCCAAGGTGGACTTACTATACCAGCTTATACAGCTAGTAAATCTGCTGTTGCAGGTTTCACGAAATCACTTTCAAATGAGTGGGCGAAACTTGGAGTTAATATAAACTGTATAGCACCAGGTTATATTGATACTGAAATGAACACAGCTATTAAAAATGATGAAACTAGAAACAGACAAATTTTAGAAAGAATACCTGCAGATCGTTGGGGCAATCCAAGTGATTTAGTAGGCGCAGTTGTATATTTAGCATCTCCTGCATCTGATTATGTTAACGGAACTACAATAGCAGTTGATGGTGGCTGGTTAGGAAGATAAAAAATTTAGTGTTCAATATGAAGCGAGATTAGAAAAATGAAAAACAAAAATATAACAATAGACATAGTTTCACAGAAAGCAAATGTTTCAAAAACTACTATCTCAAGATATTTGAATGGAAAGTTTGAGCATATGTCGGGAGAGACAAAAGCACGTATTAAAGATGTTATAGCAGAGTTAGAATACAGACCTAATATTATCGCACAAAATCTAAAATCGAAAAAAACTGGACTTATAGGCGTTATTGCTTCCGATATAACAAATCCTTTTGTCTCCATACTAATAAAAGGCATTATTGATATTTGCACAAATCAAGGTTATCAAGTTATTGCAGCTAGTACGGATGAAAAGACAGAAAAAGAGATAGAATATATTAAGTCTATGGTAGATAGACAGGTAGAAGGCCTTATAATCAATACTACAGGCAATAACGAGGAATTTTTAGAGTATATGAAATCTAAAGATATAAAAATGGTGTTAGCGGATAGACCGATGAAACAGTGTATTTTGGATACCGTAACAACGGATAATTATAAAATGACTGTAAAAACGATAAGAACATTATACGAATTTGGTTTTGATAGAGTTGCACTGTTTTCAAACGAGGTAAATAGCAGTAATGTAAGAATATCAAGATATAATGCTTTTATAGACGAGTCGAAAAACTATGTAGGCGATCCAAGTGGTTTAGTATATATACTTGAGCGAAAAAGCAAAGAAGAAGAATATATAGATTACAAGAACGCTTTACTAGACGTTATAAATAAAAACCCTAATAAAAAAGTTGCAATTTTTGCTATTAATGGAGTTACCATGCTGAACTTATTAACCTGCGCCAAAGATTTAAATTTAAGAATACCTGAAGACTTAGGTGTGTGTGGTTATGATGATTGGAGTTGGGCTAAATTAATAGGTAGCGGTATTTCAGTTGTATCTCAACCTTCATATAGGGTAGGTACAAGATCCGCAGAAATATTAATTGGTAGAATAAAAAATGAAATAAACGCAGAAGAACCATTATATGTAGAGTTAGGTTCTCAACTTATTCTTAGGGGTTCTACTAATCTAAAATAATATTAAAAGGTGGGCTTGTAGTGGCAAAAGATAAGGCACTTAAAGATTTAAAGAATGATATTGTAGCTGTAATAAGAATAAAAGATACAAACCTTGCGAGACTTGTCACAGAAGAAGTAATTAAAAATGGATTCAAATTTATAGAATTAACGCTATCTATAGATAATGCTGAAAGTTTAATTACGGAAATGAAAGAAAAATATAAAGATGCATATATAGGTGCAGGTACTGTATTATCAGTAGAAGATTGCCAAAAAGTTATTAAAGCAGGAGCTGATTTTGTAGTTTCTCCTTGTATAAATACAGACGTAATAGAAACTTGTATAAATCAAGATATACTTTGTTTACCAGGGGCAGCTACTCCAACAGAAATAAATAACTGCTATAATCTAGGAGCTAAAATTGTAAAAGTATTCCCTGGTGAAACTCTTGGCCCAGCTTTTATAAAAAATGTGAAAGCACCTATGCCTTTTGTAGAGTGTATGCCAAGCGGTGGAGTAGATTTAGACAATATAGATAAGTGGTTCGCAAGCGGCGCATATGCAGTTAGTGTAGGAAGCGCGCTTTATAGTGGTATAAATGAAAGTAATTTACATGAGATAGGCGATAGAGCTCGGGCATATTTAAATAAATTACCTCAAATTTAATGAAAAGAGTAATAGTAAAAAATCCGCTAATAAATATTTATTAGCGGATTTTTTATTTGATCCTGTATGCCAAAACATAAAAGACCTAAAGTAGCCATGTCTTATAACTATCTCAAATATATTTTACTATATGGATGAGGTTGAATAGTTATTCAACCTTCTATTATGGTGTTTTTTTATTTTTACAGACTGCTAATAATAAGTATTCCGTTGGGAATGGGAAGCCCTCGGGGCAATGTTGGAAATAAAATTTATACTCTGGCACAAGCTGGCGAATTAATCTAGGTATCTCAATCAAATCTGGCAGTTTGTGATACAAGGATATAGCAAGCTTAGGCTTAGAACGCTTAATATGATTCTGTGTGCCCAATAGAGCGGCCACTTCTGCACCTTCAATGTCCATTTTTATAAATGTTATTTCCTCCTGCATATCATCATCCAACTTCACAATTCTTCCGACAGCATTTCTACCAACACTAAGTCGATTCCCTCCGCCTGCAGAGTCTACGTTATCATTAAATTGTATTGTACCATTTTCATTGGCAACACCAGCATTACGGAGAAATATATGGTCATAATTTTTAAGATTATCTTTTGCCTTTTCATAAGTTGAAGGCGTTAGTTCATATCCATAAATGCTCTTATATTTTCCTGTATAATGATTAATAAACGATACAATTGTATTCCCATCATATGCGCCACAATCGACAAAGATCTCATTATTTAATTTCTTCTACACAATCTGCAACAATTGAACTGCATAAGGCATGCAACATTAACGAATCTAAAACGTTTGAAACTTTGGCTAATGATATTTATATGGTATATCAAACTATTACACCACTGATAAAAAATTCTAGTAATATAAAAACCTTATCCCTTACTTGCGAAAGTATAATAGATTCACTCAAGCGCATTATTGCCCTCTTTTTATCTGATAGAATAAGGTGTGCAAATAAAATAGAGTACGAATTGCCTCCGCTTATCGAGATTATTTATATGAACTTTTGTTTCTATGAAATCGCATCTAAAGATGAGAAGTTACTTAAGCAATATCTGGAACAAGACAGGTTTATACTAGGATCTAACTCATATACAGACCATTCTGAAGAAACAGGCGATTACAAATACGAACTTTCCATCTGTATTCTCGCATTTAATAAACTTGATTATACTAAACTGTACGTAGAAAGTTTGTTAAAGCACATCCCTAAAGGATTAAGCTATGAATTAATATTTATAAACCATGGATCTACAGATGACACAAAATCATATTTCGAAAGTATTGCACCAGATAAACAATTAGATACATTAAAAAATGGTGGTGGTTTTGAGGCTATCATGAAAATAGTTGAAGGACGATATATTCTTAGTATATCGAATGATGTGCTTGTAACAGAGAATTCAATTGAAAATATGTTAGCTTGTATAAGCTCAGATCCTTTTATAGCCCTCAACACCAAATATAAGTAATTTTCAGACGATACCAGCAAACTATACAAATATTGATGAAATGTATAAATTCGCTACTGAAAACAACCAGCAAAATCCATTAAAATGGGAACAGCGTACACGGCTTTGTGACCCTATATCAATGAGTTCATCTAAATATCTTTTATCCTCAAAAGGTGTTAGGTGTAAGCTCTGGAATAGGTTCTAACCCACTTAAACTTAAAACATTACTTCAAGGAATGGAAAGCGAAAATATAAGATTATTCCTTGTAACAGAAGAAGAACATTTTGAATCCGATTACAAAAGTTACACTGAATCTAGATATATTGAAATCACTACTGCATCGAATTTCCCAAATGTATTCCCTGAAGAAAAATTTGATTATATTATTGTAGAAATAGGTATTAGCTTTTCTGATTTAAATGCCTTTAAAAAACGATTACAGGCTACTGGTAAACTACTGGTTTGGAACGAAAATTCAAAAGAGATAAGCTTAGTACAAAAATCAGAACCACAAATGACAATACCTTCTGGTAATGGATTATGGCATGTATACGGTTAGTTCTTATTTACCGCTTTAGCATAACAAAACCATCAGCTTTGCTGGCGGCAAACTATAAAAATTTTTCCTTCTCGGCGGATTAATTTTCACTTCAGCTTTCAACATACTGATTTAATATCTCTAAAGGTGCACCTTCTACAGTTATTAGGCAAAAACTCTGGCTCTAAAACTTTTCTTTTCATAGTTCTTTTTTTACTTTGGGAAATTCTTTCTTTAATAACTGACTAACGCACTCCTATAAACATTAATGAATTTACTGACTTCTGTTTTGGGGTGCGCTTTATATGTGGTCTTTATTATGATTCCATTCTACTAAAGTTATCTTGTAGTTTAGTGCGATATTTTCAAAAATTTTTTTGCTCTACCTGACACTTCTATATCAAATACTTTTCTAGAATACTTGACAGCGAGTATTGGATGATAATTTAGCAAAAATACTGAGTGAGCATTTGTATCTAATTCCATTGTATAATCAATTCTTTACACGATTATACTGATTATATCTTAACATTGGTTCCAGAAAAAAACCAAAACCTTGGCAATTCATCCTCCAGCTAAGAGGTGAGGGACTTTTTGTCAACTGTTGTTAGATTTTAAAAAATTTAAAAAAAAGCTTTTAAAGTTTTTAAAATTATAGTAATATTAGATATACAAAATTTTTAATTTAAGGTGTGGTATGGTGGAACAGATTAAAATATTAGAAATGAAATCATTGGTGATGGGAGAACATAGTAATCCGCATAATTTATTAGGCATGCATAAAGTTAGAACAAATGTCGACAAATTTGTGATAATTAGGGCTTTTATACCAGCAGCTAAAAGTGTGACATGTGTAGATGTAAATGATGAAAACAAAAAATATCAGCTTGAAAAAATTGAAGAAAATGGTTTTTTTGAAGTAAAAATCGATAGAGGTGAAGCTTTCAAATACAAATTTTTTGTAGAAGGTTATGAAAAAAATAATAATTGGGAGGTGTATGACCCATATTCATTTGCGCCACTTATAAGCGAATATGACATATATTTGTTTAGGGAAGGAAATAACTATAACGTATATGAAAAGCTTGGCTCTAATTTCATGGAAGTTGATGGTATTAAAGGTGTACTTTTTGGTATATGGGCACCAAATGCTAAAAGAGTTAGTGTAATAGGGAATTTTAATAACTGGGATGGTAGAACACATCCACTTAGAAATATAAATAATTCTGGATTGTGGGAGCTTTTTATACCAGGGCTTGAAAATTACGATATGTACAAGTATGAAATAAAAACATATGATAATCATTTGCTTGAAAAATCTGACCCATATGCAAAGTTTTCAGAGTTGCGTCCAGGTAAAGCGTCTTTTATATATGATATAAATAATTATGAATGGCAAGATACAAAATGGATGTCCAAGAGAGGCAACCCAGTAGATGGTCCTTTAAACATTTATGAAGTACATCTAGGTTCTTGGAAAAGAAAAGTTGAAGAAAATAATAGGTTTTTAAGTTATAAAGAATTAGCTCATGAATTAGTTGCTTATGTAAAAGAAATGGGTTACACACATATAGAAATTATGCCTATACAAGAACATCCACTAGATGCATCTTGGGGATATCAAGTTACTGGTTACTATTCTCCTACTAGTAGATACGGTAGTCCTGAAGAATTTATGTATTTTGTAGATTTTTGTCATCAAAATGACATTGGGGTAATACTTGATTGGGTTCCTGCACATTTCCCAAAAGATGAGAATGGACTTGCGAATTTTGATGGTACAGCTTTATATGAGCATTTAGATCCTAGAAAAGGTGAGCATTTAGAATGGGGAACTAAAGTATTTAATTATGGAAGAAATGAAGTTAAAAACTTTTTGATAGCAAATGCAATCTTTTGGATAGAGAAATACCATTTAGATGGATTAAGAGTTGATGCTGTTGCAAGTATGATATATTTGGATTACGGTAGAAATGCAGGTGAGTGGATACCAAACCAATATGGTGGTAGAGAACATGAAGAAGCTATTGAATTTATGAAACATATGAATTCTACAATTTTAGATAGAAATCCTAATATTATAATGATGGCTGAAGAATCTACCGCGTGGGCTGGAGTCTCAAAACCAGTAACTGAAGGTGGTTTAGGGTTTAATTTAAAATGGAATATGGGCTGGATGAACGATTTCTTAAGTTATATATCTAAAGAGCCAATACATAGATCATACCATCACGGCAATTTAACTTTTGGAATGGTTTATGCTTATACAGAAAATTTTGTTTTAGTATTATCGCATGATGAAGTTGTACATGGTAAACGTTCTTTAGTAGGTAAAATGCCTGGTGATTTATGGCAAAAATTTGCTAACCTTCGCTTGTCTTTTGGCTTTATGTATGGCCATCCTGGCAAAAAGCTTATGTTTATGGGTGGAGAATTCGCACAATTTGATGAGTGGAGCGAGGAAAGAAGCCTTGATTGGAATTTGTTACAGTATGGATTCCATTCACAGATGCAAGATTTTGCTAAAGATTTAAATCATATATATAAAAATAATAAGCCTTTATGGTATAATGATTTTAGTGATCAAGGTTTTAGTTGGATATCTTCTGGCGATTACCAACGTAGTATAGTTAGTTTTGTACGTAAAGGAGAATACGAAAGAGAAATTCTCATATTTGTATGTAACTTTACGCCTGTAACTTATGAAGATTTCAGAATAGGTGTACCACTAGCTGGCAAATATAAAGAGTTATTAAACAGCGATAATGAAAAATATGGCGGCAGCGGTGTTGTAAACGACGCTGTATTAGAATCAGAAGCTGTTTCATGGGATAATTTTGATAATAGTATTTCTTTAAGATTACCGCCTCTAGGAGTAGTTATGCTTGAGCCTATCAATTAGAAAACAAACAAAAAGAATTTTTGGAGACTAGAGTATTTACATTTAAAAAGCCAATCACATATGTGATTGGCTTTTTAAATTTTTTTAATATTTATCACATGAATATTTGAGGAAAAAAGAAATTTGATGTATAATATTTGTAGTAAGTGTATAATTAATTATATGGAAAGGAGAAGATTTTTTTAGGAATTTATTACAATCCCTATTAATTTGTATATTACATAATTATATATAGTTATATATTACAAAGATGGGGTAATGATTAAACTTGAAAGAGAGAGTGTATAAAATGTCTAATCATGATTTAGCAAAAGACATACTTGGTTTAGTAGGTGGAAACGAAAATATCGTTAGTGTGGTAAATTGCGCTACACGGTTACGTTTCAAGTTAAAAAATGAAAGCGTTGCAAAAACAGATGAGATCAAAAATCATCCTGGAGTTTTGCAGGTCGTGCAAAACAGTGGTCAGTATCAAATTGTTATTGGAAGTCATGTAAAAGATGTTAGAGAAGAACTGGAAGAAATAATGGCGTCACTTTCTTCACATGATGGTGCTCAAAGTGAGGTTGCTGCGTCAGCCGCTTCAGCTCAAGGTGGAGTAAACGATTCTCCTAAAGAGAAGGTAAATATAGTAAATATTTTTATTGATACAGTTTCTGGAATTTTTACTCCATTTATAAGTGCACTTGCTGGAACAGGTTTTATGTTAGGTATGGTAAACCTTGCACTTTTTGCTGGTATACTTACGAACGATTCTGGAGTATTTGCTATTCTGAATGCGGCAGGTAGTGCGTTCTTGCACTTTCTACCTATGGCTATTGCTTTTACAGCAGCTAAAAAGTTTAAAGCAAATGAATTTACATCTCTAGCACTTGCTATGACATTAATGTTTCCTGGTGTTGCGGAGTTTAACGAGTTACATGGAGGAATTTCATTTTTAGGTCTTCCTGTTATTTATGGTGCTGGATATGCTTCATCTGTTATACCAATCATATTCGCAGTTTATGTTCAAAGTCGCATAGAACCATTTATGAAAAAGATTTCCCCAAAACCAGTTAGTTTATTTTTACCTACAACATTAACATTACTTGTTTTAGTACCCCTTACTTTTATTGCTATTGGACCCCTTGGAACAATCATTGGCGTTATTTTAGGCGGAGTTTTCCGATCAATTTATACATTTAGTCCTTTGGTTGCAGGTCTACTTCTTGGTGGTTTCTGGCAAGTTCTTGTAATTTTTGGTATACATTGGGGTCTTGTTCCAGTAGCACTTACGAATCTCGGAACTATTGGATTTGATTTCTTATTACCTATAGCCGTTGCGGGCGTTATGGGTCAGGCTGGTGCTTCACTTGGAGTATTCCTAAAAGCAAAAAAAGGTGGTAGATTAAAAGGATTAGCTGGTTCAGGTACTATTACAGGTTTTTTTGGTATTACCGAACCTACTGTTTACGGAGTAACGCTTCCACTTAAAAAGCCATTTTACGCAGGTTGTGCCGCTGGAGCTATTGGTGGAGCGATTAATGCTGTATCTGGTGTATACGCATTTGCTTTCAGTTCACAACCACTCACAATAATTCCTAACATGATTAGTCAGGTAGAGGGTGTCGAGTCAAATGTTGTCATGGGTATTGTTGGACTTGCTACAGCTTTTGTTTTAGGTACTATTTTCACTATGGTTTATGGATTTGAAGAAAAAGAATAATAGAAAAGGTGGTTATTATAATGAATGATTGGAAGCAGAATTTACCTATAACAGAAGTTGTAGGCTGGCGTAGACATTTACATCAGCATCCTGAGTTGTCATTTAAAGAATTTGAAACATCAAACTTCATTTATCATGTTCTGTCTCAATTTCCTAATATTAAACTTACACGACCGACAAAAACAAGTGTTGTAGGGATTTTAGAGGGAAAACAAGAAGGAAAAACCATTGCACTTCGTGCTGATATTGATGCTTTAGCAGTTACTGAAGAAGCCGATGTTGATTTCAAATCAAAAAATGATGGTGTAATGCATGCTTGTGGGCACGATGCTCATACAGCTATGTTATTAGGTGCGGCTAAAGTTTTATCTGAAATGACGGACGAGTTATCAGGAACAGTTAAATTTATTTTTCAACATGCTGAGGAAGTTCCGCCAGGTGGTGCGAAAGAGCTTATTGATTTAGGTGTAATGGAAAATGTAGATTATGTTTTTGGGATTCATGTTGTAACAGGTGCACCAGCGGGTATGATTGGATTAGGCGTAGGTGCTATGACTGCATCTAGTGATTATTTTGAGTTAAAAATTACTGGTCGTGGTTCTCATGGTTCAATGCCTGAAACTTCTATTGATGCTATTACAATTGGTGCGGAACTTGTAAGTAATTTAAATAACATTGTATCAAGAAATATTAGTGCACTTAGAAATGCTGTTTTATCTTTTGGAGAGTTTAGTTCTGGAGAAGGATATAATGCAATACCAGAGATAGCGACAATCAAAGGAACGGTACGAGCAACCGATGTAGTTACTCGCCAAGAGATAAAACAGCGTATCTATGAAGTAAGTGAGCATATTACGAAAGCGTATAATGGCGAAATTGATATTAAATGGATAGATGGTTACAGTGCGGTTGTGAATGACGCATCTGCTACAGAGATTGTTCGTGCTGCTGCTAATAAAATTGTTGGCGAAAAAGCACAAGTCAAAGCTCCGACAATTATGGGTGGCGAAGATTTTTCAGCTTACGCTGGCGTTACAAAAGGTTCGTACTTTTATGTAGGTGCTGGAACTGCTGAAGAAGGATGTGGCTATATGGCTCACAGCCCTAAATTTAATATAAACGAAAAATGCATAGTAGTTGGTATGCAAATGCATGTACAGATTATTCTTGATTTATTAAAAGATTAAACAGATAAAAACCGTGGGGCTTCCGCCCCACATCCATTGCAGTATACCGCAATTTCAAGCGCGTACGCGCTTGCTTATAAAAGTTTGTGGGGTTAAGGCCAGCCTTGAGCAATGCTCCAAGGTTTTTTTGTATTTATAGTCAGTTGCAAGTGGAACAGTAAAACATTAAGGCTATGGAGACTCCATCAAGGTTGGTCTTCACACTCTTGACCCTTTTTAGCAACCACGTAGTGGTTACTATTGAAGCTTTTTGCCACAGTTTCTTTCAAAAAAGTGTGAAATGTTTTGATTTTATCTCTTAATTATCCATTATTTAAGTTTGCATTTCTAAATTTGAAAGTTGATTAAAAAAATCAACGAATTCTGATATACCTTCAAGGAAGTTATATAAATTTCCTGTTAGTGCGTTTACAAGAGGTATGTTGTTCTCTGAGAGTTGCCACTCATCATCTACTTTTACTAAATTTATAGCAACAATATTACTTACTGTGTTTCCTTGATTAGTGTTATAAATATCTAGGAATATGTTCTCTATTAAGTCGTCGGATATATCTTCTATGCTTATACCTCCACTTAAAACATATGGTAAAAATTCTTCAACAGCAGAAAATAATGCAAGTTCAAAAATATGTTCTAAGTTAGCGGTTGTTATTTCTGCAATTATCGTTGCGGAATCACCTTGTGTTGTTATATTAAAAATATTATAGTCCAAATTTGCGACAGAATTTTTTAAAACAGATAGAAAATTACTATTTTCAGGGTTTTGCAATTCAAGTATGATATCTTGTGGTAATGCTAGTTCATCAAAATTAAATTGTTTTAGTTCTGTAAAAACAAAATGTAAATAATCTTCTGGTGTTTTGGGTTCTACCTCCATAACAACTGCAGGGGATTCGGTAAAAGATTCAGCGTTCAAAGGTTTGACCTCTCTATTACCACAGCCTACTAAAGCTACAGTTAATATGGAAAATAGTGTTAAAATACCTTTTTTCATATATGTTGTCCTCCAATTTTTAGCTTTACGGTTTTCAGTTACCATAAATATTCTGTCATTAATTTCAAATGTTATACAAATGCAAAACTAGTCCATCTTTACAGTATATGTTCATTATGATAAAATTTGCAGAGGAAATTAATAATTTAAAAGGGTGAAATAAGCATGATAGAAGAATTTGAACGCTCTCAGCTATTACTTGGTAGAGCTTCTATAAATAAGATGCAAGATGCAAAAGTGGCAGTATTTGGATTAGGTGGTGTAGGTTCTTTTACAGCTGAAGCGTTAGCTCGTACAGGTGTAGGAACGATTCTGTTAATAGATAATGATATAGTTTGTAAATCTAATATCAATAGGCAAATCGTGGCACTACAATCGACTGTCGGGATGTATAAAGCCGATGTCATGAAAGAAAGAATTTATGATATAAATCCAAATACAAAAGTAGAAGTATATAAAATGTTCTTTTTACCAGGAGATACAACTATAGACTTAAAAAGTTGCGATTATGTAGTAGATGCTATAGATACAATATCTGCAAAAATTGGACTAGCAGAATATTGCAGTAAGGAAGGGATACCTTTAATCAGTGCTATGGGCTGTGGTAACAGATTAGACCCTACAAAATTTGTAGTAACAGATATCAATAAAACTTATAATTGTCCTATGTGCAAAGTAGTAAGGCATGAGCTCAGAAAAAGAAGGGTTCGCAAGCTTAAAGTTGTATTTTCAACAGAAAATACAGCTAACAGGGAAGAGTTTACACAAAGTGATAAAGACAGTAGGGATACAGAAGCTCCACAAGCTTTAAATGGGGGCAAGCGTAGGCAAACTCCAGGAAGTTTAGGGTTTGTACCGTCAGTTGCTGGTCTCATATTAGCCCAACAAGTAGTAATGGGGCTTACTGAAGGTTTAAGACCTTGAAGATTAAAAGATAAAGATCTTGGAGGCTCAGCCTCCAAACCACCGCAAGCGCAGCGCGCTTGACCGCTTTTTTAGCAAGCACGTGCGTGCTTGTTTTTTTATAAGTCATGTACAAATGGGCATTTGGGTTCATAAATATATTAAGGATAAAGACCTTGGAGACTAGGCCTCCAAACCACCGCAAGCGCAACGCGCTTGACCGCTTTTTTAGCAACCACTACGTGGTTGCTTTTTTTATGCCTAATACACTTAGCTAATAAGCGTAAAGAGGTTGGAGGCGCGAGCGTATGCTCGTGCAATAATGCGGTCAAGCGCGCGTGCGCTTGTCAGGGTTTGGGGCGGATAGCCCCAAGGTTTTAAATCTTTTCTGTAGGTCATGCACAAATGGACATTTACGCTCATAAATATATTAATGTAGGGATAGGAGGTGTTTTTTTGTTTTTCGGATTATTGCAATTTACTTTTATGTTCTCTTATGTGTCTGGTAACAATTCTTTTCCTGATATTTTGACGCCAGCCGCAGAACAAAAGTATATAAATGATTATGCTAATGGAGATTTGGAAGCAAAAAATAAATTGATAGAACATAATTTGAGGCTTGTAGCTCACATAGTTAAAAAATATAGCGGAAATAATAGGGAAATGGTAGGCGACCTTATATCTATAGGTACTATAGGTTTAATAAAAGGCGTAAATACTTATAAACCAGATAAAAAGACAAAGTTAGCAACTTATGCAGCAAAGTGTATAGAAAATGAAATACTTATGAATATAAGGTCGTCCAAAAAATATGCAAATGATATATCCCTACAAGACACGATAGGAGTAGATAGTGACGGCAATGAAGTAAAAATAGAGGATAAAATAGCAGATGAAAGCTATAATATAGAGGATGTAGTAGATTTACAAATGCAGACAACAGTTTTATATGAAAAAATAAGAAAAGTACTTAAAGGAAGAGAAAGAACTGTAATAGAATTAAGATATGGACTTACAACAGGCAAAGAAATGACTCAAAGAGAAATTGCGGATATGCTTAACATATCCAGAAGCTATGTATAGAGAATAGACACAGACCTACTAGGAGGAAATAGGGTGCAAAAAGAAGAGATAATAAAACTATTTAAAATGTATGTAGAACTTAGGTTATCAAATGAAAAAAAGAGATAGACTTAGTCTATCTCTTTTTTTTTAAGCATCAGCAACTATTTGTTTTAGAACTTCTGCTTGACTCGCAAGTTCTTCTGCAGCCGCAGCCGCTTCTTCACTTGTAGCTGAATTCTGCTGAACAATACTTGAAATTTGTGATATTTCATCAGTTATTTTTCCAATAGAGCTTAATTGGCTAGAAGATGCCGAAGCAATTTCTTCTATTATATCCGATACTTTTTCAAAATCAGCAACGATTGTATTTAAGAAGGTTGCACTGCTTGTTGCAATTTTAGTACCTTCTTCAACTTTGCTTACTGTGTCTCGTATCAAATCATTTGTTTCTTTAGCAGACAGTTGAGAACGTCCTGCAAGATTTCTAACTTCTTCAGCTACAACGGCAAAGCCTTTACCATGTTCTCCAGCACGAGCTGCTTCAACCGCCGCGTTAAGAGCAAGTAGGTTTGTTTGGAAAGCGATATCTTCAATAGTTTTTATTATTTTTGAAATACTAGCTGAGGACTCATTTATCGCATCCATAGAATCAAGCATCATTCTCATTTCATCTTTACCTGTGAGGGCATTTTGTTTCGATTGATTAGATAATTCTTTGGCATTCATTGCATTTGTAGCATTTTCTTTTATTTGAGTACTTACTATTTCAACACTTACATTTAGCTCGTCTATTGAGCTTGCTTGAGATGTTGTTCCATCAGCGAGAGCTACACTGCTTTCAGCTATGTGTCTTGCACCTTCTGCGACTTGGGCACTTGCAATATCAACATTGCTAAGAACTACATTTAATTTATCTAATATATCGAGTTTTGTTATATCTTGAACAAGCTCAACATAACCTACAGTTTGACCACTTATGCTTTTTAGCTCGGCAACATCAACTTGGAAGGTACCACCAGCTTGACGGAATTTTGTTCTATTCTCACCACGTTTAACACAAGCGATACCACAATTATCAGTTTTACAGATAGCGGCACCCCAATTGCTACAATGCCTACCCATTAACTCGTCTCTTGTTGTACTTAACATAGCTTCAACTGCTTTATTAACAAATGTCCACTTTTGCTCATTATCTGTAACAGAAACAGGGAATGGTATAGCATCAAGAATAGACTCGTACCAGTAAGCTTTTTCTTGGAAGTTCTTGCTTTCATTAGCTAAACCACTTACATCGCTAACAACTTCGAGGTGTCCTGCAATTTCATTGTTTTCATCATAAATATATGAAGTATATACTTGAAATGTACCGCCGAATTGTTCAAAAGAAGTAATAGATTTTCCATTTTTTAAACAAGTGATACCACAGTTTGCTGTGTTACAAATATTAGCACCCCAGTTGCTACATTTTTTGCCAACTACATCAGATCTTTTTACACCTAACATTTCCTCGACTGGTTTATTAACAAATGTCCATTCCATATCTTTGTTTGTAACAGAAATAGGTGTTTTCATTGCATCAAGTATGGAAGTTAACCACTGAACTTCTTTTCTATGTAATACTTTTAATTTTTCTAGCTCAGTTTTATCAGTGAAAACAACAATTTTAAAGTTTAAGTTATTTTTACTTGTTAGCATATTTAAGTCTTCATTGTTGCTTTGCCCTGCAAGCTTAGAGTAGTTATCTTCTTCACTAAGTCTAAATATTTTTTTTGCAGTTGTATTAGCAAAGAAATATTTATCAGATTCATCAAATACAGCGATTGGCGTAGTTACTGTATCTAAGGTATTTTTGAATAGATTAACTTCTTTTGTTAGCTTTGCAAGTTTCTGAGACATAATTACTAGTACGATAGTAAAGGCTAAACTCAGGCCTAAGGAAATATACATCCACATATAAAAAACCTCCGTAAATTTTTAACTTAAAAGATTATAGTAAAAAGTTAGCTATTTTAAACATAACTTTTTAATCTTACTCACCTCACTTTCTTTAGAAATAAAGAATTAAAACTGAAATTTGAACTGTAGCGCATTGATCAGACCAGACCAGTTAGCTCTGGAATTTTCAAGTAATGATATACTATCTGAAAATTATCACTCATTTATTCAGAACGTTATGCGTCGATTAAAATTTATTTTCAATGAATTTGTTCAGAACATTGTGCCTTAATTACAAAACCCAGTTTCAAGCCCTTATTTCAGCAAATAACAATTTATTTTAACTGTTTTATTTGAAATTTGCAACCAACTAAATATGTTTTCGGCTAATTTTTAATATTTTTTGATAGTTTCTTTGAGATATATAGCTAATTTTAGACTTAAATTATCATCATGTAGCCTTCTTTAGTCATTTAATATATTTTAAAGTAAGAAGGCTACAATTACTTTATGGTGATATACTCCCATCTCTTAGGTGGGGGATTCCAGCTATACCTCGAAATAGATTGCTATATTAGTACCTTGTATATTTTACGCAAAAAATTTTAAGGCTCTTATGCATCGTTAATTTCTACCCTTATTAATAACATCTAGCAATTCTTTAATAGTGACAAATAAATCCATTTGCCCATAAGGAAAGAAATTCGACATTCTTTCATGTAAAACAGTATTCCAATTAAATGGATTTTCAAGGTAGTCTTGCTTAACACGCCCACTATGAGGACAAGTACTTCCCAAGTTAATAAAAAAGTCGAGCAATCTTTCAGACCCAAAGTCAGGATTGGTTTTATAATGATAAGAAAGAAGAACCATAATTTCAAGGCCAGTAGCATTGTTAGGGTCTATACTATTAATATTTATTTCAATTTTTGTAGAATTCCATTCTTCATCAAAAGTCTCTAAAATTAATATAGGATTTTCGGGTGTAAAGGAATCATTATAACTAATTCTAAAAGGTGCAGTTGTAACTTGGCCAGTTACGCTATTAACTGCACGAACCCTATGTTCAAATAAGATACCAGAACGAGAATTACTTGTATCAGGAACTTCATAATCTGAATTATATTTAACTGAGTTTTGAATTTTTGAAACGGTATTATTTTTACGGTGATTTATAGCGTCATAACCTATGCTATGCCCAATCGAAAAATTAAGCATTTTGAAATACCTCCTAAAAATAGCTTTATCTCTAGTTAAAATTTAATTAAGAAGGTTGCCAATTATCAAATTTTTGCATAATAGCATCAAGGGTTTGATGTGATATCTCTGGGAGCTCACCGCCCCATAGTCTTTCAGCGGCTTCAAAACCTTTTATAATAGCTTCTCTCATTTGTTCCATCACTTCAGGATCCCCACCAGCAAAAGACATAGCCATATTAAATAATCTCTCTGAAGTTTGTTCAACTCCAAAAAAGCCATCTTCAGAAACTAATTCTTGTGCTTCAGCACGTGAAATTTCGTTTATTGAAGTTTGAATGCTTCTGCGACTCGAAGTAGAAAAATCTGCTTGACCGTTGAAATGTTGTTGGATTAAGGATATTAAATTTCTTGCGTCCTGCTCTCGTCGGTCTCTAAGTACAGCACGAACATCTACATCGTCGTTAGAGTTTGTATTAATATTAGCTGGAGTTCTAGGTGCTGCATTTGATCTCTCATATACAGCACCCTCTCCTATAGAACGCGCATTACCATTACTACTCGTTGTATTTGAGTTTCTAGTATTAGCATTTTTATTAGTATTTGTGTTTCTTTGATTTGTAGTTTGCGTAGCTGGGGTATTGTTTTGAATTATTTGTGAAATCATAATTATCTACCTCCGTATACCTTAATATTTTAAATAGGGGATTAAGCAAGACCCCAATTATTGAAACTTTCCATAACTGCTTCATAAGTTTGTTGAGAAATCTCAGGCAATTGTCCACCAAGTCGTCTCTCAGCAGCTTCGAATCCTCTAGTAATAGCATCCCTCATAACTTCCATTTGATCAGGATCTCCACCAGAAATAGATTCAGCTAAATCAAATATTCTGCTAGACGTTTGTTCAACACCCCAAAATCCATTTTGAGAAGTTAAAGCAGCAGATTGCTCTTGTGGTGTAGACTGAGCAGCACTCCAAAGTCCTGCTGAATCTTCTGATTGTGGTACCGCTCCAGAAAAACTATCTGTATTCTCAGCTACTGAAGCATGATTTGCTTGTATCTGAAAGTTTTGCTGGATTAGAAAAACCGTGTTTTGTGCTTGCATTTCTGCTGCTGTTGGAATCTCATTCACAGTTTGTTCTTCAGCACTGATATTTTGAGTCTCTAGATTTTGTGAGCTTGAATATTCAGCGTCTAATACCGTAGTAGCATAAGTTGCAGTGTTACTTACACTCATACCGTAATTTGGTATACCTGTTTCTACAGTATTTTCAACTGAAATTTCTCTACTTGATTCATATACAACGCTTGCGCCTATATTAACGCTAGGTTCTGTCTGACCAGCAGCGGCACGAGCAGCAGCTTCTTCAGCACGCGCTGTTTGAGCAGCGGCACGAGCAACTTCTAGCACATCATTCGCTCGATTTTGATAGGCATTTGATTGGTCGTTTATATTAGGTACTGCAGAAACAGCACCAGTATTTCTAGTGTTTGTATTCTGTGACTGTGATTCTTGATTGTTCACATTAGGTGTGGCTGAGATAGCTCCAGTATTCCTAGTATTTGCACTTTGTGTATATGCTCCGATTCGGTTCGCGTCGTCAACTCTCATTGCTAATTCCCCCTTTATTTTTAGTTTGAATAACATTACAATATATATATTACTACATTTATGAAACTTTTGGTAGACATAAACGTAATATATATAAACTTTAATTTATGCTAATTAATGAGGAGTCTTTAACTTATGAATGATGATAATGAAAAAATGGTTATACTTAGAATGTTGCAAGATGGGATAATAACTGCCTCAGAGGCAAAAGGATTATTAGATGCGGTAGAAGATGATAAGCCTTCTAGCTCTGATTCTACTACATCTGAGAAGGATTATGAGAAAGAAGAAAATCCGTTAAGTGGTTGGGGTACTAAATTTGAGCATATGAAGAAAGATTTTGCGCCTAAACTGCATAAGCTTACTGAGATAGTAGTAGAAAAAACAGCTACAGTTGCGGATATAGTAACTGAAAAAACAACTACAGTAGCAGATAAAATCTCAAAATCTTTTGATTTGGAATATATGGGGGAGGAACAGAAGAAAAGTTATAAGAATATGCCAGAACGTATATTTGAATTAGAAGTTGCAGAAGGGTATAACGAACTTAAACTATCTTCTTTTAATGAAGCAACCCGTATTAGCGGGTGTAGTGGTAATAGAATAATGGTTAAAGTGACTTACAGTCAAAAATCAAGAAATCCAAATTTGAATTTTATTAAAAAAGGTAGAGAATATGAACTAGAGTATGAAGAACATGATTTCGATTTTGTTTTAGTAGAAGCGTTTGTGCCCGAGCGTTTATTTAGAAACATGAATATACAATCTGTGAACGGTGAAATAAATTTACTTTCCATAAATTCTGAGTATATTTCTATTAGCAATCTTAACGCGGGTGTAAACCTTAAAAGTGTAGAATCTGAAATAATCAAAGTAGATGTAAATAATGGCTTTTTAAATGCAGTAAACGTTATTAGTAAAAGTGGGAAAATTGAGGTGTCTAATGGAGCTGTGGATTGTGTGGATTTTGATGTAGAAGATTTATATATTCAGAACTTTAATGGGGTTACGAATATAAATATATCTAGTTTTAAAAAGTTCAAAGAATATATGTATAATATAGATACAAGAAATGGTAAGGTGACTATGGTATTACCTTCAAGTGTGGGTGTTGGTTACTATATAAAAGGGCAAGCATCACTTTCTAACGTTAAGCTAGGGTTAAAAGATGTTGAACATATTAAAAATTCTGGGGATTATGTAGAAGCCAAAAGTGCAGATTATGACGCTTTTTCAAAACATATGGTAATAAATGCAAGAACATCCAATGCACCGCTGAATATAAGGTAAAGTTGTTGATTTTTGGATATATATAATATATAATTGACATTAGTTTACGAAATCAGACGGAAGGGGGATAATAATTGGGAAATGCTCATGCGGAAGAGATCAGAGTGGTAAGACGGCGAAAAGTAAAATCGAAAAAACGTTTGTTTTTGAGAGTAGCAGGAATTTGTACATTAATGACTATTGTAGCTCTAACTTCTGTAGGTTTTAGGTTTTACAATGACTATAGACGTATGCAATATATTGTTGAGGTAGATACTATATATAATGGTATTTACGTAAACGGTATTGGCTTAGGGGGGTTAACAAGAAGTCAGGCACAGCAAATGCTTGAAAGCAGTATTTTAGGCCCTGCAAGAAGCAATACTGTAACTCTCGTACATGGTGATGAGGCTTTTACCTATACATTCCAAGATTTTGGCGTGGATGTTAATGTAAATCCAGCCGTAGAAATGGCATATGATTTTGCTAGGGAAGGAACAACAAGAGAACGTTACGACCAAATACAAAGTTTAATTGATAATCCTATAAACATATCAGTAGATTTAACTTTTGTTTCGATTGATGAAGTACAGCAAATAATCGCACCTTTGCAGGAGGTACTTTACACAAACCCAACTGACGCAACAATGACAAGAAGTGGCGGTGCGTTTACTGTTATAGAAGGTACATATGGTAGTACAATGAATTTAATAGCAACATCGCAAGAGATTTATAATTTATTAAATCTTAATCAATCAGGTGATGTTAGTGTAATTTTTGATCCTGTAGCACCAGAGTTTAGTGGTGATGTTTTTAGAGAAGCACAGAATTTACTTGGTACTTTCACTTCTAATTTTCCACCAGGTAATAATGGGAGAAATGCAAATATTGCAAATGCTGCAAGAAAAATAAATGGTTATATTGTTTTTCCAGGCGAAGTTTTTTCGACTAATGATGCTTTTGGGGCAATGACATATGCGAACGGATATAGGTATGCACCGATTATTTTAAACGGTCAATTTGTTGATGGAATAGGTGGCGGAATCTGTCAAGTCTCAACTAATCTTTATATGGCATTGTTATATGCTGAATTACAAATAGTGCAAAGACAAAACCATTCCAGAATGGTTAGTTATGTGCCACCTGCATTTGATGCTACTCTTGCAACGGGTCTTATAGATTTGAAATTTTTGAACAACACAGAACATCCTGTATTTATAGAAACGATCGTTACAAATAACGCAGTTACTGTAAATGTTTATGGTAAAGAAACAAGGCCAGCTAATCGTAGCCTTTCATTTGAAAGTGTGTTCGTAGAAAATATAGCACCTCCAGAAGAAACTATAATACAAGATTCAAGCTTACCAGCAGGTACAAGAGTTGTACAAACGCCAGCTCGAAACGGCGTTAGATATCGACTATATAAAATAATAAGTGTAGACGGTTCAGTAGTTGGTAGACAAAGAATGAATACAAGTACGTACAGGGCTGCACCAGCAGTTGTAAGAGTTGGAACAGGTGAAGTGCCTCCGCCTCCTGCACCAGAGCCAGAGGCTACACCAGAACCACAACCTATGGAAACAGGTAACGCGGCACCGCCAGTTATAGAGGATTAAGACCTTGGACTTTCAGCCTATTAAGGTATACCTTAATTTCCCAACAAGCGCAGCGCGCTTGACCGCTCTTTTGCAAGCGCGTATGCGCTTGCTTACAAAGTTTTGGTCAAACTTTCTTAAAAGTTTGTGGGGTTAAGGCGAGCCTTGGGCAACGCCCCAATGTTTTACTGTTTCAGTTGCAATTGAGTATATAAAACAAAAACCCCGTGGACAGAGTCCACGGGGTTTTTGTTTTAGTTAGTAGGTGGCTGCTTCATCTAACGCTCTTGATATAGCGTTAACTAATAGGTTACTAGTTACAGAGGTTTCAGAAGATATAGTGATATCTAATGATTGGTTTTCTATAATCTCTTGTGCTATTGCATACATCGTAGGTGTAAGTAGTGGATAAAATGTTAAATGCGTATCCGAAAGTTCTGTTAAAACGATGTTAACTATTTCATTTTCTGTTACAGTTACCTCAACACTAACAGGGCTAATATTTAAAGGTATTTCTGCAAAATATGTACCAGGAACAAACGCATTTACTGAACGTTCTTCTTCAGGTGGAGAATAGCTTAAAGGTGTTTCAGGTGTTGCACTTTGGTTTTGCGAAAAGAAAAAATAAACAATTGCAAATATTAATATTAAACCGAAAAAAATAAAAGCTGCTCCACGTATAATTTCTTTAAGATGCAGAACTAGAATTTTTGTTCCACTCATTTTTGTAACCTCCTTGCAGTTTACACATTACAGTTATCTCTAATATTTTATTAAATGGATTCTAATATTATTCATAGAAATTTTAATTATAAAGGGCACACAGGTTATTTTGACTATAATACATCGCAGCAATATATAAAAATATCGATGTTTTTAGTATTTAATTCAAAAATCAATTTCCATTATAGGTTTAAATATGTTAAAATCACTATAGTATGCGTATTTATATACGTGAGTTTTGAAGGAGGTTAAAAGGGTGCTGAAATATATATTTGGTGGAGTTGGCACTGGAAAGACTACAGAAATATTTAATCAAATATTATTAAATAAAGGCAATAACAACGGAGTTGTGTACATAGTACCCGAACAGTTTTCACTACAGTCTGAAAAACATATTTTAAACCTGATTGATAAAAATACTACAATTTCTATAAAAGTTGTAAGTTTCAAAAGATTAGCATACCATGTCTTTTTAGAAACAGGTTTAAATAGTGCTAAAGTTTTAGACGATACATCAAAAATTATGTTAATTAGAAAACTGCTACTTGAGCTAAAACCTAAATTAAAATTTTTCAAGGAGATTAAAATAACAGGAGGGCTTATATCTAAAATCTCAAGTACTATATCAGAATTTCATAAATACGATATTAAACCTGATGACATTGCCACTGTGCTCAAAGACAGTGAAAGTAGCGGAGGCTTAATTTTAAAATCAGAAGATATTTCTCTTATATATAACGAATACTTAGCTTACATAAAAAAAGATTATATACCTACAGATGAAGTGCTAGATGTACTGGCTCAAAATATTAAAAAGTCAAACTTTTTAGATAATGCTTTAGTTTTTATAGATGAATTTAGTGGGTTTACCCATCAAGAATATAGAATAATAAAAGAACTTTTAACTAAAGCGCAAGATGTTACGGTAGCCCTAACTATAAAATCAAAAGATATCTCTTACAACGATATTTTAGAAACTGATGTATTTTATGAGACGAAGCATACAGTAAAAAAATTAACTAAATTAGCATCAGAATCTTATACAAAAATACATGAACCAATTTACTTAGAAGAAAATAAAAGGCATATAAACAATGCGCAATTAAAATATCTTGAAAAGAACATTTTTAAGTCAAATTTCATACCTTATACAGAAGGGACAACCACCCTAAAAATACAACCTTTACTTAATATGTATGAAGAAGCAACTTATGTAGCTGAAGAAATTACTACATTAGTTAGAGATAAAAATTATACTTATTCAGAAATAGCCATACTAACGCCTAATACTAATCTATATGAAAGAAGTATAAAAAGTATTTTGAGTAAATACGACATACCATTTTTTATAGATGCTAATCAAGATATGTTGTCGCATCCGCTTTTAGAGGTTATAAGAGCTACACTAGATATTGTTATACAAGATTGGTCATATGAAAGTATTTTCAGACTGTTAAAAACTGATATGTTAGATATAGATGCAAATGAAATTGATATTTTAGAAAATTATGTATTATCATATGGTATACACGGATATAAATGGAAGTTAAAAGAATGGGAATATGGTTACGCAAATGAAGAATTTGATAAAGAAAAAATTAAAAAAATTAGATCTACTGTTACAAGCGTTTTAGAAATTTTTGAAAAGAATATTACATCTAAAACACAACTAACTATCAAAGAAATATCTATAAGAATTTTTGAAATGTTGTATTTTATGAACATACCTGAGAAGATAGAAAATTTAGCTAACGAAGCTTTACAAGAAAAAAATATAGAGCTAAGGATAAGGCATAGCCAAATATGGGGCAAAGTTTGTGAAATATTTGAAAAAATGGTTGATATACTAGGGGAAGAGAAAGTAAATATAGCGGAATTTTCAGCTATATTTGAATCTGGAATACTAAACGCTACCATAGGGGTAGCACCACCTACTCAAGAGCAGATAATAGTTGGTGATATTTCCAGAAGTAAATTACCAAATATAAAAATACTTTTTGTAATGGGGGTGAATGATGGTTTATTCCCACGTATCAGGGCTGACGATGGAATATTCAATGATAAAGAAAGACAATTAATGGAGAATTCAGGTGTAGAACTTCTGCCACGTGCTAGAAAACAGTTTTTTGAAGATAATTTTTTAATATACACATTTTTATTAAAACCCCAAGAGTTATTGATATTAACTTATAGTATGGGCAATTTAGAAGGAAAATCTATGTTACCAGCTCATACAGTGAATCATATTAAAAAGCTTTTTAAATATGAAGATTTTAATAATGATATGGATCTACAGATATCAACACCATCAGTAATGCGTACAAAACTTAGTAGTATTTTAAAAGACTATTACCAAAAAGAAGAAATATCGGAGAAGGCACTACTTACTTATAAATGGTTCAAAGAAAATGAACCGCAAAATGTAGATATAATTGAAAACATTATACTTACTGGTAATAAAGTACAAAATCTAAATAAAAACTCTGTAAAAAGACTTTATAAAAATGAAATTACTACAAGCGTTTCACGAATAGAAAAATATGTACAATGTCCTTTTTCATTTTTTGTAAATTATAATTTGAAAGCTAAAGAACGTAAAGTATATACAATTTCAAGTTTAGATGTAGGTGAAGTATTCCATGACATATTAGAAAAATTTGCGGATGTAATGGTAGAAAATGATTTAGATATCAAACTTATTTCTAAAGATGAAATTTCTAAAGACGAAATAAATACTTATATTGAAGAATGCGTGAATACTTCGATGGATTCTTTAGTAAAAGATATTTTCTTTGGTAGCAAAAAAAATAGGCATACGTTAAACAAAATAACGAGAATTTTAAAAAAATCTATTTGGGCTTTATGTGAACATATAAAGTCAGGTAAGTTTTCTCTACATGATTCTGAAATAGGATTTGGCCATGAAAGTCCCTTTGAAGGTATATCAGTAGAAATAGATGAAAATAAAAAATTTATTTTTACAGGCCGAATTGATAGAGTAGATGTAATGTCCTCAAAAGGAAAAAAATATGTAAAAGTTATAGATTATAAATCTGGTAAAAAATCACTGGATATAACAGATATATATTATGGCATACAATTACAATTGATACTTTACCTAGATAGTATAATAAAAAATGGTGAAGAATACTTTGATATGAATGATACTGATGTTCAGTTAATGGCTGGAGGCATATTTTATTTTAAAATGGATGACCCCATAGTATCTATTAAAGGTGAGTTAGCTAATTATGAACTAGAGGAAAAAATTCTAAAAGGTTTTAAAATGTCAGGGCTTGTGCTAAATGACAAAGAAATAATAAAATCTATAGATGAAAATATGAAAAAACATTCTTCTATTATTCCTGTACATTTAAAAAAAGATGGGACTTATGGTAGTTTATCTAATTCTCTAGTAGATGAACAAGGATTTAATGATCTTATGAATTACACTAGGAAAAAAATTAAGGAAATAGGCGAAAGCCTAACAGAAGGCAAAATAATGCCGTTACCTTATAAAAAAAAGAATGAAAATGGTTGCATGTATTGCAAGTATAAACCTATATGTAACTTTGATTCTAAAGATACCGAAAATTATATGTACAATGTTTTTCAAACTAAAAAAAGTATCTCAGATTTAAAGTAAAATTTTGAAGTAGCACATAAATCTTAATTAGCTATATGAAGGGGGAGCTATCTATGGCAACTATAGACGAGAAAGTTAGATTGGAAGTTTCAGAAGATAAAATGACAGCACATGTAATATTTGAAGAACCTAAAGATGGTGGAGAGTTGTTAACAAGGGATCAGATTTTAGATGCGCTTAAAAATGAAAATGTAGTATATGGAATTGATGATAATTTAGTTAATTTTATTGAAGAAAATAGAAGCTATGAAAAGAAATATCTTGTAGCGCGCGGTATACCAGGCGGTATAGGGCAAGATGGTCATGTTGCTATGCTATTTGATACTAGCGAACAATCGCTTAAACCCAAAGTTCTTGAAGATGGAACAGTGGATTACCGTAATCTCAATAATGTAAAAATGGTAAAAGAGGGAGAAATACTTGCTAGAATTGAACCACCTAAAGTAGGTGAAAGTGGTCGTAATGTTTATGATGAAGAAATACCAGGTAAAGAAGGAAAAGTAGTAGCAAAGATTCCTAAAGGTAAAGGCGTTAAATTATCTGATGATGGAACAGAGTTAATATCTGAAGCTACAGGAAAAATAATATATGTAGATAACAAAATAAGTGTTTCAGAAGTCAATGAAATATCTGGTGATGTTGGTTTGGCTACAGGGAATATAAACTTCAATGGAACGGTTAAAGTACAGGGTAATGTACTTACAGACTTTTCTATAAAAGCTACAGGAAATGTTGAAATATTTGGAGTAGTAGAAGGTGCAGATATTTATGCAGGCGGTAATATACTTGTTAGTAAGGGTATAGCTGGTATGAACAAGGCATTTCTGCAAGCTGGTGGAAATATAAGTGCCAAAACTATACAAGATGCGAAACTACAAGCGGGTCAAGATGTATTTGCAGAAGCTATCATGCACAGCAAAGTAAAAGCTAGGGGTAAAATAGAAATTAAAGGTAAAAAAGGGCTTTTAGTTGGTGGTAAAATATCTTGCTATGTTGGAATTGATGCAAAAACTATAGGCTCTAGTATGGGAACTAAAACAGATATTAAGATAGCAGTAGATGCAAGTGCATTAGAGGAATATAGTAAACTGACAACAGAACTTGAAAAAATACAAGAAAATTATGACCAAAATATCAGGTTTTTAAATAGTATGCTAAAAAAGAAAGATACCGTTGCAGGAAAAAAAGAGATTAAATTAAGTTTATTAAATACAGTTAATTCAACAAAAGTTTTAAAATCAAGGATTCAAAAAATTAAAGAAAGAATAGAAGAATTATTACCACTAATTAGAACAGACCATAAGCATGGCGTACTGGCTGTAGAAAAAATTGTTCATCCAGGTATAAGTTTGCAAATTGGAACTGCAATAATGACTATAGGCGATGATATTCATAAAAGTAAGTTTAGAAATGTTGATGGTGTTATTAAGGTATCTCCTTTTGCTGGAAAGTAAGAAATAATTAAAGGATTAAAACCGTGGGGCTACTCGCCCCACTACCCCAGCAAGGGCACAGCCCTTGACCCTTTTAAGCAACCACGTAGTGGTTGCTATTAAAGTTTTGGTCAAACTTTTTTAAAAGTTTGTGGGGTTTGGGGCAACGCCCCAAGGTTTTTATGTTTTACTGTTTCTTTTGACTATAAAGTTCTAATTCCAGAATAAAATTCATATCGTTTTTTGAATACACTTAAAAAAATAATAGTAAAAGAGGCTTTGGGTATGCTTAATTCAAAGCCTTTTTTTATTACTAATTAAGGGGGAGTTGTGTGTATAATGTGGCTTTATATATGCGTATTTCTAAAGAAGATGAAAACTTAAAAGCATCTGAAAGTATATTAAATCAAAGAAGTATGTTGGAGGATTTCGCAAAAAAACAAAAATTCAATATATATAATTATTATGTAGATGATGGTTATTCAGGTGGAAATTATGACCGACCTGCATTTTCAGAAATGATAAAAGATATAGAAAATAAAAAAGTAAATATGGTTATTACAAAAGATATGTCTAGGCTCGGTAGAGATTATATTCAAACAGGATATTATTTAGAAAGATACTTTCCAGAAAACAATGTAAGATATATTTCTGTATTAGATAATATAGATACGGGCATAGAAAGCCATTTCAACGATATCACACCGTTCAAAGCTATAATGAACGATTTATACGCAAAGGATATTTCTAAAAAGATAAGAAGTGTAAAGCGGGATAAAGTGAAAAATGGTAAATTTATTGGTGGAAAAGCACCGTATGGCTATAAAAAATGTGCTGTAGAAAAAAATAAAATAGTAATAGATGAAGAAGTTTCAGAAGTTGTGAAAAAAATTTTCAATATGGCATTGGCTGGAGAAAGTGGCAGGGCTATAGCTTTAAAATTAACAGAAGAAGGCATACAACCACCAGCTATATATGCAAAAACTAAATTAAATAAAGAGACTTTGTATTCTGCTTGCTGGAAAGCGGAGGTAGTAACAAGTATGCTGAAGAATGAAGTTTATATTGGAAATATGGTTCAAGGTAGAATGAAAAAGTTAAGTTATAAATCAAAAAAATGTGTTAGGTTACCACAAGAAGAATGGATAATTGTAAAAGATACACATGACGCAATAATAAATAAAAGTGTGTATGATAAGGTTCAAATATTGCTTGCTAAAAGAAAAATCGTAAAAACAAATACAATTAACTACGCACTGAAAGGTGTCGTATATTGTGAAGACTGTGGAAAGGCTATGGGCGTAGTTCCAAAAAAAGATAAGCACTATTTGAGATGCCGAACGTATTCAAAATTTACTAAATTAAAAAAATGCACTTCTCATTCTATAAGAGCTGATTTAGTTGAAAGGAATGTAGCAATTAAAATAAAAGAGTTGATAGGTGACACTATAAGCAATGAAGAGTTAGTAGAAATAGCTATAAATATAATAGCTAATAAAAAAGATTCTCGAAATATTATTTTTGAAATTGAGAAATTAAATTTAAAATCTTTGAAACTTAATAAAGATATAGATAAAATTTATGAGGACAAAATATCAGGCTTAGTAGATGAAGAAGATTTTATTAGGATATATAACAGTAAGAAAAATGAGAAAGTCGAAATAAATAGCAATATCAAGAAATTAAAAAACGAGTTGGAAAATGAAGAAATTAGCGATGATACAGAATATGCGAAGCTGTTAGTTGAAGATTTTATAAATATTAAGAACTACGAAAAACTGATATATACGCATATAGTAGATAGAGTAGAAATATCTGAAAATAAAGATATATCCATACATATTAAGGATTAAATTTTCAAAAGATAAAAGACCATGGGGATTTCATCCCAAGGGTCGCCTTCACCCCGACAAGGGTTACACCCTTGACCCACCAAAAAACCGTGCAGAAGCACGGTTTTAACAAAAAAGTTTTTGCTCAACCTTTTTTCAAAAAGGTTGCAGGTGCGGACAGAGTCCGCAATCTATCTTTATGTTGCCACTCTCACTTATTCTTTATTTTTGCTTTGATCGTACATATTTACCTGTTTTAAATATTATTACAGCCACAACTATATTCAGAAATAAATTGAACCATGGAAATAGTGGGATTGTAGACCTTAAATCTGCAGTCAAGACTTGGAAAAAAAACATGTATGTAAAGAGAATATAAAATTCTAGCCACTGTTCGCCTGATTTTTTCCACATAATATTTTAAAAGTTGACATATCCATTATTTGGCCTACTATCTATACTATCCAAATGCTCTGCAATCCTCAGACCAACGTTCGTGTAATCTAAAATAAAATTAACAATGATACCTACAACAGTAGCAGTAGTGGGTGCACCTATCCTAGTTAATTCCGATATTACTGTTTTAGTAAATACCCTTCTAGCGGCATCCCGTCCAACATTTCTAATATAAGTTTGTAATGCAGCCACACCGGGACCTTCTACAACTATAGATATTGCTACATTAATAGCAGAACCTACTATAGAATTACGGATACCAATACCAAAGAGTCTACTTTCTGGAAGTTCACCTGTAGTCATAAAGCGAATCAATTGCTCTTTATGTTCTGCCTCATTAAACTCTACAGTATTTCTCAGCCTCGCTTCTCTAGCAAGTCTTGCTACTTCATATTCAACAGCTTCATAAAAAAGCTCTCTTTCTTCGGCAGTCATCAAATTATAATCTAATGTTGGTATTTGAATATCTTCCCACTCATTTTCCCATAAAATTTCCTTGGACACAGTAATTGAATCTTTTAAAGCCGTGTCCTTATTTGCAAATACAGGTACTGAAGTTGCTGTTATCGAAAATACAAGAGATAATGCAATTAATTTTTTGAAATTTTTCTTTTTAAGCATATTTATCCTCCGGTCTTTTTATAATTTTACATATGAAAATAAGTTTTCCCATTATAAATTTATACATCATATTTATATAGGAATTTACATCGAAATTATCAGATAAAACAATTTAATATTCGGAGCACTATTTCTTTTCTATCCTATTTTTAATTCATACGTACTTTATGTGATTTTACACAGATACCTCCTCATCATTAGTGAATTAATAATCACTACAATATACATTATAATTTAAAAAAAATAATAATCAGTAGTTCTACATAAAATATTTACATATTATTTTAAAAATTTTCAGATAAATCGAGTATTTTCGACAAATTATTTCGTTTACAATCTATAAGAATTTTCTTAGAATCTTCTAAATAAAAAGATGAAAATTTATATAACTAATCAGTGATAAGTTTAAATAAAATAGTTTCCATAAAATCTAAACTGAATATTGGGTTAAATGTGAAACCTTTGTTTGGGTGTGGGGATGAAATCCCCACGGTCTTTATCTATTTAATAAAAAACTTGACAAACGAAAGTTTTTAACTATAATTATTATTAGACCGTCAGTCGGTCTAAGTTGTATGAGAGTGAGGAATGTGAATGGTACAAAGAAAAATACAACCTAAAGAAACTAAAGCTAACATTTTAAATGTAGCGGAAAAATTATTTGTTAAACAAGGTTATGAAAAAACAACAATGCAAGAAATTGTAGATATTACAGGATTAGCTAAAGGAACAATTTTTCATCACTTTAAATCTAAAGAAGAAATTTTAATTTCTGTTTTGGAAGCACATTGTGATAGAGATATACAAGTTTTAGATAAGTGGCTTGTGGAAGTAGAAAATCTAAATGCAAGAGAAATATTAACTAAGTTCTTCGATGAGCCAACACCAGAAGAATCTTCACTACTGGTTAAAATGGCAGTTTCGACGAGTAGTCCTCATATCATTGTTACAAGTATAAAAAAATGTATAGAGAAGATATCTCCTATTGTTGTTGAGCTTATTAGAAAAGGGATTGAAGATGGTTCAATTACAACGGATTTTCCAGATGAATGTGCGCAACTTTTTTTAATACTTTACACAATATGGCTTGACCCTATTACGATTGAATGTGATTCGGAAGCCTTATATAAACGCTTGCAATTCATTCAGTATACAATGAAAGTTTTAGGAGTAGATATTGTTAGCGATGATTTCATAGAACATAGTATGAAATTTGCTGAAAATCTATATAAGAATAAGGAGTAAAAACATGAGTGATTTAGATCTTGAAAAAGAAGAATCCGAGGTATCAACTGGAGAATCTGAATTAGATAAACCTATAACAATTAAATTTTTATTAAGTTTTACACTTCCAACAATTTTGGCATTTGTTACTCAAAGTGCTTTCGGGATTGTAGATGGTGTTTTTGCGTCTCATGGTATAAGTATAGCAGCCCTTAGTGCTATTAATATTGTTATGCCGTTTATCACCTTTGCACTGGCTGTTGGTTCTATGCTTGCAATGGGCGGGTGTGCGCTTGTTGCAAAGAAAAAGGGTGCACAGTTATACGAGGAGGCACGACAGAATTTTACACTCCTTACTATTGTAGTATTTATAATAAGTGGTACTATTTCAATATCAAGTTGGTTTCTTAAAGACCCATTACTTAGAATGCTTGGTGCAGATGATTTTGTATTCTATATGGCACTTGAATACATACAACCACTAATTATAATGATACCATTTGTTATAGTTGGAATTTTCCTTGTTCAATTTTTGGTTGCGGAAGGTCGTCCAGTACTTGGTATGGTTTCATCTATTTCAGGCGCAATTGTAAGTACTAGCTTGAATGCACTATTTCTTTTTGTATTTGATATGGGGCTTTTCGGTCTTTCACTTGCAACTAGTATAGGATATACAGTACCAGCAATGATTGGACTAATATATTTTACTTTCAATAGAAGAGGAACAATTTATTTTGTACGTACAAAATGGGATGCTAAAGTAATTGGTAGATCAGCACTAAATGGAATAAGTGAAATGATAACGTTAATGGCAGTAACAGTAAATACAATTGTTATGAATAATATTTTAATTCGTATTGTTGGATTTGAGGGAGTGGCCGCTGCAGGAATTGTAATGGCATTACAAGCTATATTTTCTTCACTTTATTTTGGTTATTCCGCAGGAGTGTCACCAATTGTAAGCTATAATTTTGGAAAAGGAAAACACGATAATTTAGTAAAGCTTTATAAAAAAAGTTTGATTATTGTTGCGGTATTATCAGTTATCGCTGTTGTTGCTACAATGTCATTAGCAAGCTTACTTGTAAGCATTTATGTTCCAGTAGGGACTGAAATGCATTATATGACTGTGCGAGGCTTGAGAATTGTTTCTACAGGGTATATATTTATGGGATTCAATATGTTTGCAACAGCTTGGTTTACCGCTTTTAATGACGGAGTAGTATCTGGAATGATGTCTTTTATGCGAACAATGGTATTTACTTTGGCACTTCTTTTGACATTACCTAGAATGTGGTATTTAACTGGGGTATGGGTTGCTTTACCATCGGCGGAGTTATTATCAATTATGGTAACAATCTTCTTTTTGATAAAAATGAGAAAGAAATATAATTATTCTTATAACTAGTATATAAATAGTACAAATTGGTCGTAGGCGATTCTATATGTATCAAGAATAGAGAAGAAAGCACTTTCAAAACTTAGTAGGGAAATAGTATCATAATTTTTTTCATAATACAGTCAAAATAAATATATACTCAATTGTAACTGAAACATTAAAACCTTGGGGCTTTGCCCAAGGCACGCCTTAACCACACACTTTAAAAAAAATTTGTAAGCAAGCGCGTACGCGCTTGTCGGGAAATTGAGGTATACTAGGGTGGGCTGAAAGCCCAAGGTCTTTATAGCTATCATATACAATTGAGTATAAACTAAAAATATATTTAAAGGCTAAAAAAAGAACGCGCATTTGCGCGTTCTTTTTTTCTATTTTTTAGGTATATTAAATGTAGATATTAAATTTTTAAGCAGCTCTGTTTGCGAGAATAATTCCTCTGTAGAAGCGGCTGTTTCCTGCGAAATAGCGGTATTAGTTTTAGTAACATCTGATATTTGAGCAATTGAGGAGTTAACACCTTCTAAAGACTCTGATTGCTTACTTGAAGCGTTAGCAACATTAGAAATTAAATCATACATATTTGTTATTTGTTCAACGATAGAATTTAAAGCGTCGGCTGTATCATTAGCAACTTTTGAGCCAGATGCAGTTTTTTCCATAGATGTAGCTATAAGTTGGCTAGTTTCTGCAGCTGCATTTTTACTGCGTCCAGCTAAATCGCGAACTTCTTCGGCAACAACAGCAAAGCCTTTTCCATGCTCACCAGCACGAGCGGCTTCAACAGCTGCATTAAGTGCAAGTAGGTTAGTTTGGAATGCAATATCATCTATAACTTTGATAATTTTTGAAATACTTTCTGATGCGTCGTTAATTTCCTGCATAGATACTAACATTTTTTTCATATCTTCATTACCTGCAAAAGCACTTTGTTTTGCAACTAAAGCAAGATGGCTAGTTTTGTTTGCATTTTCAGTTGTTTCTTTAGTTTCTTTAAAAATATCTTGCACTGAACCTACTAAACTTTGTACAGTTGCTGCTTGTTCAGCGGCCGATTCAGCCATACCAAGATTAGAAGAAGAAATTTGTGAAGCGTTAGCACTTACTTGCAAGCTAGAATTATTAACTTCATTAACAAACGACCCTAAGTCAGAAATGATACCATTTATAGAATCTCTTATTGAAATAAAATCCCCAACATAGTTTTGTTTTAAAGAGACTACCAAGTTTTTATTTGCGATATGTTGTAAAGTGCTACTTATTTCAACTATATAACCCTGAATAGTGGAAATTGAGTAGTTAGCCGATTTTTTAATGTTATCAAAATCGCCTTTATAAGATCCCTTAATAGATGTTGCGAAATTACCACGTGCTATTTCAGCAAAAACATTATCTATTTCTTTGATTGGTTCAGCGCATGCTATAACAAGAGAGTTTAAGGCCAGCGCAACTTTTTGCCAATCTCCTTTATAACGATTTTCATCTATGTTTATGTTCAAGTCTCCAGAAGAAGCAGAGTTTGCAAGCGAATTAATATCTGTACTTATGCGTTTAAGATTAGATTGTAGTTGCTCTAAAGATTGATTTATTATGATTTTTTTACCAGCTAATTTTGGCATTACAGATTCAAAATTACCATCACCATAATCGTTAAGGTAGGTTAAAATATTGGTGATATCAGTAACAAGAGAAGATACACTTTCGTTTACACCTGCTGCAACAGTTTTATAATCATTCACAAATAATTTTTCGTTTATACGATAATCTATATTTCCTTCAGAAAGCTCACTTGTTAAAGTATTGATGTTGCTTGCAAGGTTTCCGAATACATCAACCATATCAGCAATAGAATTTGACAGTTCGCCTAATTCATTTTTGGAATTAGTTCGCAGAACTACAGATAAATCCCCAGATGCAATTTTTCCAGATGCTTCTTTAAGAGTGTTAATAGATTTTGTTAAGTCTTTTATAATAAGCGTAGCTATAAATACAGATATAACTACTAAAATAACTAGAACTGATACAAGCATAGAGAAGCTATATGTTACAAATTGATCAGCAGAATTAGTTTCGAATTCAGCTATAGCCATAGCATCTGCTTCTAAACTATCTAAAAGGATATTTATTTCGCCTACAGCCCAAGAGGCCCATGCATTAGGAACGTTTCTAGACATATCTCCTGTAGCGAGTATGTAGGAGTATTGTTCATCAAAAGTATTTCTATATCCAACAAGTAGTTCGTTAACTTCTGATATTCTAGCTAGAAGTTCACTTCTGTGTTGTTCAGTTATTGTAGTGCTTGCTAGTATATTCGCCTCAAAGTCATTTACGAGTGCTGAAATGATATCATTTTGTACCATAAAGTCATTAAAACGCAATCGGATTACATCCAAGTCAGAAGCTCCTATTTTTTGCCATATGAGTAGGCGTGCTTGTGCAAATTCAAATTGTAAATCAGTTGAAGTATGTGCTTTACTGAGTGTTATATTAGTAAGATGTGTGTACTGATTTCGCACATTACCTAATGAATTCAAAGAAAATGCTCCTGCTATTAAAGATAGTACGATAATGAATGAAAAAGATAAAATCAATTTTCGACTAATTTTCAAATTTGTAAAGAATGTTTTCATATAAATAATCCTTTCGTAGTGTTTTAGATGGTTGTGCAGTCAATGCGCATTAAAGATAGGTGTTTTGTATTTAATACACAACGTTAACAGTGACAGTGCAGAATAGCACGAAAAATTGCATTAAAAATAACCTTCCTTTCACAGTATTTAAGATATTTTATTACATATACTACATATTGTCAATGGTTGGAGATTTATATAATACTGCAAGATTTTATGGTAAAATTAAAGTTAGAGGTATTATATTTTTAGCTATTTCAAAGGTAGATAATAACTATAGATAAATCTCCAGCCGCAATTTCTTGAGATGCATTTTTAATCTTGTTTATAGAATTTGCTAAACCTTTTGTAATAGTCATAGCTATAACAATTTAAAAAATTACTAATTTTTGCCATACGATTAAACAAGCTTCTGCAAATTCAAATTGAAAGCAAGTTGAAGCCTGCACTTTACCAAGTGACTCATTGATTAAAGTAGTTGTACTGAGTCTTAATGCTGGTTAATTGAAGTTAAAAAAATGAACCTGATAGTAAAGATAGTAAAGATAGTAAAGATAGTAAAACAACAAGTGAAAAAGATAATATTAGCTTGTTGCTAATTTTTAAGTTTACAAAAAATATTTTCAGTATGGTAAAACCCTTTCATAATTATATTGTTTTAAATAGTTTGTTATATTTGATATAAATATTTTTCAAGATGTTTATAACATTTTATTACACTTGATATAAAATGTCAATATAACGCAATATGATGTGAATAAAATATCGGAATTTTTGGAAATTGAATTATTTATTTACTCTGTATTCGATTAATCATAAAAAACAACCCCAAAAAAACCATGGGCTATATCATGCCACAGTTTTCTTTGGGGTTTGTGTAATTGTTAAGTTTAAATTTTTGAATTAGATATGGTAGGATTTTTATGAACTGTAAAATTTTTATTTATAGAAGTTTTCTTGGATGAATTTGAACTATTTTCTGACATTTCTATTAACTGAGTTAAAAGTCTAATAATTTCTGCTTCTACAAAATCAGGTTTTAAATTATTTTCATATAATTTTTTGTGTGCTATATTTTTACAATTTTTTATTCTATTTGAAGCTTTATAATCGTTTAAATTTATTATATTATTACTCATAGTAAATCACCTCTATTTAACTAATAAAAATTAAGTCATTTTGCAATGTGTTTTCGTTCACATTTTTGTGCTTGAATTATCATTATAACAATATGTATATCGGCTATTATTTTTATAATTTAGTGTTTTTTATAAAATAACTTTTAATTTTAGGTTATGCATGGAAATAATAATATATAATATTTAATTCTCTGTACTACAAATACATATGAAATCAATGTTATTATAAAAAAAATATCATATTAGATAAAAAAATGACTAAAAGTAATAGTTAAATTTATTACAAAAATATCTAATATTGCACATTAAGATGGTAGCATGTTTACTAATGTATTTTTTTGTGATATTTTATAATAAAATATAATTTAGGTGGAGTTTTAGTCATGGGATATATCGAGGAAGAAAAACTCAAGAATATTTTGATACAAACGAACACTATAACTAGTAAATCTCTAAATTCTTTGTATGATAAATCAGCTAATGATAGTTTGATTGATTATTTAATAAAAAAGAAATTGGTGGACTATAAACCTTTGTCAAATATAATATATCAATATTTTTCTATACCATCTCACAAGCTTAGTATTGAAGGAGTGAGCGAAGAAGCGTTAAAAGTTTTTGATATAAAAAATGTAAATAAATATTTGTTTTTTCCGTTTTCTGTGGAGAATGGCAAAGTGCATATAGCTATGTCTAATCCATTAAATGACCAAGCGCGTAATGATATTAGGCTAATATCAAATCGTAGCGTTGAAATCTATTTTTCTAACCCTAGCGATATAAAGCTTTTTATTAATCATTTTTACAATATAAAGCAAATAGATTCTATGACAGAACAGTTTAAGAATAATGATACTAAAAATATTGTCGAAAATGCACCTGTTGTTAAAATCGTTGACATGATAATAAGTGATGCGATTTTAGTAAAAGCTAGTGATATACATATAGAACCTAATAAAACCAATTTACGCATACGCTTTAGGATAGATGGTGTGCTTAAAAAAGTGCTAGAAATAGATAAATGTTTAGCTGAAAATATTATTTCTCGGCTTAAAATAATGGCGGGACTAGATATATCTAACACAAAATCTTCACATGACGGACATTTCAAACAACCAGATATAGATAACATAGATTTTAGAATAAGTACTTTGCCTACAATATTCGGTGAAAAAGTAGTTATTCGTCTCATATATGAACATGGTTTGCTTTTTGATTTAGAAGCAGATGGAGGCTTTTTTGAAGATGATATAGAAGACATAAAACAACTACTCAAAAATTCCAGCGGCGCAATACTTGTAACTGGAACAACTGGAAGTGGTAAAACAACCACTCTTGCTAGTTTTATATCTCATATTAATAAGGAAGGTATAAATATAGTTACTATTGAAGATCCTGTTGAAAACGTATTAGAAGGAATAACTCAAGTTAGTGTTAATAGTCAAGCAAACCTAGATTTTAATAATGCGCTTAAAACTATTTTAAGGCAAGATCCAGATGTAATCATGGTGGGCGAAATCAGAGACAATGAAACAGCAGCAATGGCTATAGGGGCTGCTATAACAGGGCATTTAGTTTTTACAACACTTCATACAAATGATGCTCTTAGCTCTATAGTTAGACTTATAGATATGGGTATTGAAAGTTATGCGGTTTCAGCTGCTGTAAAAGGGATAATATCACAGCGTTTAGTCAGAAAATTGTGTAACTACTGTAAAAAAGAGGTCATTTTGCAGGAAAGCATAGCAAAAACTCTGAATTTAGAACCGAATACACATATACAAGAAAAAGTAGGTTGCAAATTTTGTCTTGATACGGGATATAAAGGCAGGTTTGCTATATATGAGTTTATAATTATGACCGATAAGCTTAAAAGCTTGATTGAAAATAAAGCAGGCTTTGAAGAAATACGAGAAACTCTTATAAAAGATGATATGGTTACTATAAAAGATAATGCTATAAAACATTTGATAAATGGAAATACAAGCCTAGAGGAAGTTTTAAAGGTAATTATATAAATGAGCATATATTTATATGAAGCGTACGATAAAGACAGAAATATAAAAAAAGGAAAAATAGAAAAAAATAATGCAGAAGACGTTGTTTCCTATCTAAGAACAAAAAATCTTTCTGCTATACACATTAAAAAGCTTAACATACTTAACACAGATATATCCGATTTAAAGATTTTTTACAGAAGGCAAAAGTTAAAAGCAAGGGATATATCGTTTTTCTGTAGACAAATGACTTTTATTATAGAGTCAGGCTTATCTATTAGCGAGGGTTTGACTGTAATAGAACGAGAATGTAGCAGTAAATTATTGAAAGAAGAAATTATGAGTATAAGAGAAAGTGTACTAGCAGGAGAAAGCTTTACACAATCTATTAAAAAAAGTGGCAATTTTCCAGATTTTCTATGTGACATGATAAAAATTGGTGAAAGAAGTGGTAGAGTAGGCGAGGTTATGAACCGTTTAGCTACACATTATGAGAAAGAAGTTTCAGTCAGAGGAAAAGTTTTAAATGCTATAGTTTATCCACTATTCATCATGTCTGTTACAACTGCAGTTACGATTATGGTTCTCGTGATGCTTATACCAAATTATGAGATGATGTTTTTGTCACAAGGCGTAACCCTACCAATGCCCACACGCATCTTAATTTGGCTTAGTAATTTTATTATTAATTTTTATCTAGGTATTATAACTTTTATTATTTTGTTATGCATGGCAATATATTACGCAAATAAAAATGTTACTGTAAAGGCATACAGAGATAAATTCTTACTTAAAGTGCCTGTACTTAAAAATGTCTTAAGAATGTTTTTTTGTTTGCGCTTTTCGCAAGCTATGGCTTTAATGACTGAATCTGGAGTATCAATATTAGAAGCAACACGTATGACGAAAGATTTGATAAAAAATTTTGAAGCTAAAAAAGCACTATCAGAAATATGCGAAGGATTAGAAGAAGGTCAAAACCTTGTAACTAATATGAAGGAAAGTACACTTTTTCATGGAATCCTTATAAGTATGGTGGAAGTAGGCGAAGTTACAGGAAATGTTTCAGCGTCTCTTAAAAAAAGTGAAGAATATTTTGATGAGCAAATTAACTTAACTGCTAAACGCGTAGAAAAACTTATAGAACCATCATTAATATTAATTTTAGGCTTTGTAGTAGCGTTTATAATGCTGTCAATCACACTACCAACTTTTTATTTAGCATCCAATATTTAATAAATTAGGAGGGGTTATGTTTAAAATATTACGTAGTAATAAAGGTGCTACACCTTTATTAGAAATGATGGCTGTGGTAGCGATAATAGCAATTACAGGCTCTGTAGTTGTACCAAATTTCATGTATGCTACTGAGCGTGCCAGAATAAGAAGCGACATACAGTCAACTATAGTACTTCAAAGCGCAAAAGATTTGTACCGAGTGGAGATGGGCACTTCTCCTGGTAACGAGATTCAGGCAATCAAAGATCGACTAATATATGCTGGATATTTGCAAGGTAGAGGCTTAGAAACTCAAACTGAAGAAGCGAATTGGATTGTAATAGAAAATCAAATACGACTAGATGTAAGAGATGTTCAGTTTTCGTACAGAATTTATAACGGATTCAGCCAAAGCGAAAGAGAAGTGATGTATGGACTTCCTGAACGTAACTAATGTAAAGTGTCAAAGAGGTTATACCGTATTAGAAACAGTAGTAGCAATGGGCATATTTAGCATAGTTATTTTTACTTCTGTAAATATGTTTACACATGTATCTAACGCAACTGCAAGGATTTATATTAACTATGAACTTACAGCAAATGCACGTATAGCTATGGATTTTTTAACGACTCATATCGGTGAAGCGCAAGCTGTAGAATTAAGAACTGTTAATAATACAAATACATTAGACACATTATGGTTACATAGAAGCTTGGGTACACCTGATGAGCATATAGCTACTTTTAGATATGTCAACGAACCAGACAGAAATTGGCTTATGTTCGGAGGAAGACAGCCAGGTGCAAGCTTTGATACAACACAAGAGTTAGCAAGATATATATCTAATATAGAAACAATTATAGATGAAGAAAGAATGCTTATGCATATTCAGATAACTACTGATACTACCATAGGGAATACTAATGTAGAACTGCATGAGCCAATAATATTAAATAGAATTGTGGATTTAAGGCACAAATTTATAAAGTAGGTGTATGTTTTGTTAAGGAATTTATTTAAGTCAGAAACTTTATATATTGAGATTTTAGAAAGCTATATTAATATACGTGTTATAGATAAGCGCGATGTAATTAAAACCTATATAAACATACAATTACCAGAGGGTATTATTGAAAATGGAAAAGTTAAAAATTCTTCATATATAGAAAAAGCTATAACAGAGCATATGTCTACAGTTAAAGAAAAATATAATAAAGCTGTACTTGTAGTTGATGTGTATGCCATTATGCGTTTTGCTGATTTTCCAAATTTGGAAAATAAAAAGCTTATATCAGCGGTACAATATAGTTTTGCAGAGCATTTCCCTGTAGATTTGAGCTTATATACGACAGATTACAGAAAAATCTATCAAACTGAAGACAAATCAAGAATACTATTACTAAGTATTGAAAAAGATATTGTATATAGTTACCTTTCTATTTTTGAAAATATAAATATAAGATTAGATGTTATAGATGCTTATAGTAATTTTATAAGTCTTTACTTAGGGGAATATGATAAAGGTAATATAGTAGTTGGTATTCTGAGAGGAAATAATATTATAATACAGTTCATAGAAAATGGAGAGCTTAACCATATTCAAGAGAGTAGCTATACAGATCTGGATTTTTTATTTAGAGGGGTTGATATAGAAAGAGCTTATTTACCTGAAGGTACTAAAGAAGAAATGATAAATTTTTTGAGCAGTCAAAATATTGAGGTCATATGCATGAAGTATTTAGTTCCAATCGGGGAGCAGTCGGTATTAAAGACTAGGGATTTTTGGGAGTGAGTAACGAAAAGGCGATGGTTATGAAAAATATAAATTTAATACCAAAAGATTATTATGACAAGCAAAAATTAAAAAATTTTATTTACAGAATGGGGGCTGTTTTAGCGCTCATTTTTTCATTCATTGTACTTTTTGTAGCATTTGTTTCGCACAAAATAGATGTTAAAGCGCAAGAAATTTACGTACTAAATGTTTTAATAAACGATGAAAAATTTATAGAAAGTCAGCAAATAATAGAATCTATAGCACTTAGAAAAAATGAGATTGCACTTTCTTATAATATAGCATTATTACTTAGCGATGAATTAAACCAAGACATAATAATAAATACTATTATGAAAAACATGTCAAATGATATAGAGTTTGTCGAGCTATTTTATAATAGGCAAGAACGTCGCGTAACTACAATGCTTCAAGTCGAAGATAAAAATGTTATACCAATTTTTATAGATAATATTAATGGATCTGGGATAATAAATAATATAAATATAATAAGTATAACTAATAATAGCGAAGCAACCCTATTTTTAATAGAGATGTTTTTAGATGATGAAGAGGTGTGATAGAGTGGAGCTTAAAATCAAAAGAATAACCATCATTATTTCAATGTTTATTTTTTGCTTATTATACTTGTTATATATTGTTTTAGTACGAGAAAGTATAGCTGAAGTACTAGCATTAAGTAATGAGATTAATAATACAACCTTGATTTATGAAGCTAAATTAGAAAACTACACAAATATAGAAAGTAATAGACAATTATTACTTTCTCTTTTAGAAGAAACTAGTAGAGAAATAGTTAGTGCTGAAAATTTGCCAAGGGCAATAATTAGTGTAAGTAATATTATGATGCAAAATAATATTATAGAAAATAGATTTAGCTTAGGTAACATAACTCGAATATATAATGATATTTTTATCCAGCCAATAAATATAACTGGCTTTGGAAGTTATGAAAATATTATGAATTATTTAATTAGCTTGAATAATTCAAATGAATTTTTCTTAATAGATAGAATAAGGCTTACAAAAGAAGATGAAGATAATTTTTATTTAAATTTAGATATGTTTATAGTTACAGGTGATGTTAATGGGTGGTAAGTACATAGAGGCATTAATGGCGGCAACGCTTTTAGCGATACTTATAATTCCTATAACAATGACTATACAACTAGGAGCTAGAAATTCAAGTTTTTCTAGCATGAGATACGACTCTGTTATTTTAGCAGATAGTTTACTTATAGAAATTAGTAATTCTCTTTTTTTAATGGAAAATCCCAGACAAGAAATACAATCTATACATAACAATGGTGCTTTAATAAAAAATTTGCTTGGGATTACTTACTCAAATTTTAATGATAGATATAAAGCAGATACATTTAATTATTTTGCAAGAATTGATGGTTACAATTTTTTAACTGGAGAAATAAAGTTAGGATATTCGTTCACTTGCGAAAATATAGGGAATGAATATAGTGAGATAAATTATAATTTTTGGATATATATCAGTAACAATGATTTACCTCTGGAAAATCTAGCTGTAATTTATAATGAAGAAGGCGCAATATTAACTGTTGTGTCTTCTAAAAAAGAAGTTTTGCAACTGATGATAACTGTAGAAATACATGATAAATATTATAATATATTAAACACGGTTTTTAGACCTATAATGATTTATTAAGAGGATTTTTTTTATGATGAATTATATACTTATCTTAATGACTACTATATTTATAATGCTAAGGCTTGTTGTAAGTGTTGCGAATCAAAATGTCTTAATAGCGAATGCTGCACATCAAAATTCAGGTTTATACCATATGGCGAAAGCTGGCATAGATAAAGGGGTATATATACTTAATAATGTGATTTTAGAAAATACAGAAAGCATAAATAGTAGTGTATCAGAGCATATACAAAATATGAATTTTAGATATACTACGAAATTTATTTCTGAAGAAACTGATCATAGCGGAAATTTTCATTTTATATATCCTGTATATAAAGACCTATTTCAAAATTACGCCAATTTATATATTTTAAATTTTTTACAGGGTATAAATGGTATGTTAAACTTAAATATGGAATCTTATCAAGTGACTATATCTATAGTGTATGACCATACAAGGGGATATTACATAATAACATCTACTTCTTCAAATGAAGGTATTAATACAAATGTAGTTTTACAGGCTGGAGTTGTATTTTTAGGTGATGTTCTAAGCGAAATAATACATGAAAAATATAAATGGTATTATGATTTGCCTCATTTTTTTAGCCCTACCTATATATACGCAGATTTTTATAATATATTTAATAGAGATGTTCACCTAATTGAAAATAATTGGTCTGCTGAAAATCCTGTATTCTTCAGCAGAAATGAAAATTTGTATATAGATATTTCTAAATTTTATGAAAATGGACAAGTAGTAAATACAGTAATAATTCATGAAGGTATAGGTGAAATTTTCATATACACATCATATGAGCCTAATAACAAATTTATGGGAACTATAATATCATTGGGCGATATTATTTTTTCAGAGCAACAAATTATTGTAGAAGGAAGTTTAATAAGTGCACGAAATATTTACTTTTATGATTTGGAGGTGATAGCAAACAACAATGTTCTGCTTGATATGGATTTCCTAGAAAAGCAACACAAAAGAAAGTTATACGATGCATTATTTCTAACAAATTTTTCGCAAAGTGATAGCCCATTAAGAGCATTAACCCTTTGTAGTACAAGCCATGTAGAAATAACAATCGACGGTTCCATTAACCTTAGAATTTTATATATGACTGAAAGAACCCGCTTTTAATAAAAAGAAAAAAATGAAAGAGGAAGACCTTGGGACTCTGTCCCAAACCCTGCAAACTTTTTGAAAAAAGTTTGACAAAAACTTTAGGCAAGCGCATTCGCGCTTGCAAAAAACGTGGATAAAGGCGTGTGTGCTTGTAAAAATTTTTTATCCAGAGAAAGACCTTGGGACTCCGTCCCAAACCCTACAAACTTTTTGAAAAAAGTTTGACAAAAACTTTAGGCAAGCGCGCATGCGCTTGCAAAAAACGTGGTTAAGGGCGGTGTGCTTGTAAAAAATTTTTATCCAGAGAAAGACCTTGGGACTCCGTCCCAAACCCTGCAAACTTTTTGAAAAAAGTTTGACAAAAACTTTCAGCAAGCGCATACGCGCTTGCAATTACGCGGTCAAGCGCGCGTGCGCTTGTCGGGGTTTGGGGCTGAAAGCCCCAAGGTTTTGATTTTTAATCTTTATAAAAAGGAGATGCTTATGTTAGAATTTTTTTATCCAGATATGTATGTAAGGAATATAAATACTGTTCCATATGAAAAACTTTTGGAGAAAAATATAAAAGGCTTAATATTTGATATAGATAATACTCTTGTGCCTTTTGATATTCCACAACCGACAGAAGAAATAATAAGCTTTTTTGAAAATCTAAAAGAAATGGGTTTTAAAATATGTTTGTTTTCCAATAATAATCAGGCAAGAGTAGAGTTCTTTAATGAAAATTTGGGGCTACCAGCTATTTTTAAAGCTAGAAAACCTTCTTCTAAGGGAATTAAAAAAGCATTAATGTTATTAGGCACAACAAAAGAGAATACGGCTATTATTGGTGACCAAATTTTTACAGATGTATGGTGTGGTAATAGACAAAACATGATAACTATACTTGTAAAACCAGTGGCTACCAGAGATGAATTTACTGTGAAATTAAAAAGAGGGATAGAGCGTATAGTTGTAAAATCATATGTTAGAAAAGTTAAGAAAATAAGACAAAACAGAGATATTTAATTATGAAACTAAATTGTGAAAAAGGATTTACGCTTGTAGAGCTAGTCATAGGAATGTCTATCGTGGTAATTTTATCTAGTGTAGCTATGTTTTCATTTTCATCTGTCGAAAGGCGACAACTACATCTAGCAGCAACAGAGTTAAAACTTAATCTTAGAAAAGCTCAAAGTATGGCAATGCATGAAAGTACAAATTATTCTATAGTATTTCTTGTACAAGAAAATTCTTATGTAATGAGGCGTATGGAAAACGGTAGGCATGTGTCTATAAAGCAAGTACATTTTGAAAATGTAACCTTAAATAACACTACTGCGGTAGGTAGTATAGTTTCATTTACCCCTAGAGGGACAACAGGTAGTGCGAGTACTATAACTTTACAAAATAATAGCTATAGTGTTAATCTTACTATTAGCTTAGGTGCTGGTAGAATTTTGATACATGATATCATACCTAAGTAAGTTTATAAAAAAATATTGATTTAAGTTGAAGTATTTTGTATTATGAAAGTCTATAAAATCAAATTTTAGGAGGAAATATTAATGATTTCTGCAAGTGAGTTTAGAAATGGTGTAACAATAGAAGTAGATGGGAATATATTTACTATAATAGAATTCCAACATGTAAAACCTGGTAAAGGTGCAGCTTTTGTACGCACAAAAATAAAAAATATTATTACTGGAGGAGTTACAGAAAGAACGTTCAGGCCTTCAGAAAAAATGCCAAAAGCACATATAGAGCGTAGAGATATGCAATATTTGTATAATGATGGTACACTATTTCATTTTATGGATAATGCTACATTCGAGCAAATCGCAGTTAATGCAGATGATGTAGGTGATTCCTTAAAATATGTTAAAGAAAATGAAATGGTAAAAGTACTTTCGCACAATGGTAATGTATTTGGTATAGAATGTGCTATAAGTGTAGAATTAGAAGTAATAGAAACTGAACCTGGATTCAAAGGGGATACAGCTCAAGGCGCGACAAAACCAGCTACTGTTGAAACTGGTGCAACAGTTAACGTTCCTTTATTTGTAAATGTAGGAGATGTTATAAAAATAGATACCCGTACAGGTGAGTATGTAGGTAGAGCATAACTCTGGAAAAATATATATTTTTATAGTTAAGAATTTTTTTCTACTAATCGGGAAAATATAATTATGTATCAGTTGAAATCTTTAAGCAGTGGATTTGTGTCCATGATTTTAACGGTATTAAAAGATTATTTAGACTATATGTGTAGGCAAGTGTTAAAGATTTACGCAAAAAGGCAAAACATATGTATTTGTGATGTATGCACTGCCAGGGCTGATGATGATATTCATCAGCCTTTTTTTGTTTTTTTAAAGATTAAGGCCTTGGAGATATATGCCCCAAACTCCGACAAGCCCAGTGTGCTTGCTTACAAGATTTTGGTCAAACTTTTAAAGATTTTGTAGGGTTAAGGTGAGCTTTGGGCAATGCTCCAAGGTTCTAATGTTTTACAGTTTTAGTTGCAATTGAGTATACATAGCCATAAAATGCTGAACCTGATGATATTAAAAATAGGTTTTTGGGTATATCCGTATTATGCGAGCTTATGCTCGTGTTTTTTTATGTTAAAGATTATTAAGTGGAAATCTGTAAGTGCATTTTTTGAGATTTTTAAGCATAATAATGTGAATAATATACATGAAAGGTAAATTATAGTATAATGCATTTTGAATACAAAAAAATAAAGCTTAATTTATAAGGAAGGGGAGAGAAGAAAATGAGTAATACAGTGGTAAATACTAATGTGGCAGCACTAAATAGCCATAGAGCCTTAACAAGTGTAGGGATTCGTCAAGCAAGATCTTCAGAAAGATTATCAACAGGACAGAGAATAAATCGTGCATCGGATGATGCAGCTGGACTTGCTATATCCGAAAAAATGAGAGCGCAAATAAGAGGACTTGACCAAGCAGAAAGAAATTCGCAAGACGGTATAAGCTTAGTACAAGTAGCGGAAGGTGCATTACAAGAAATACAGGATATAGTTCAACGTATGAGGGAGTTAACAGTTCAAGCTGCTAATGATACACTAGATATACAAGATAGAGAAGCAATTCAGTTAGAGTTAGTAGAGCTTTCAGAGGAAATAGAAATGATAATAGAGCGTACAGAGTTTAATGGAATACCTTTGCTTGAAAATGATTTAACAGAATCTAGTGTTCCTGATACTCCTATCACTATAATGGATTTATATAATGGGCCTCTTACAAATGCAGAAAGAAATAATTATAGAAATTTTTGGGAAGGACAATTAGGTAATGCTCCTGCTTTAATGGATGCTCTTAGGGTTATAGCAAGTGGTGCAGGTATGGCTGGTTATGATACGGCATCGTTAAATGCTCTTTGGGAGTTTGCTTTGGATGATGCTTGGGGTATTGGTGTGTTTCAGGCTTTAAATGGTGCGGCTCAGGTTATTTTTCCTGGACAGCCTGCTTGGACTGTTTATGTCAATGCTCGTAGTGCTTTTATGGATGATTGGTTAGCTACTAGGAACGCAGCAGCAGGAGGAGGTGCAGCTATTGAAAATGAAATATTCATTCAAAATGGTTCTAATGCTGAGCAAAGCTTAGTACTTACTCTACCTAATTTTAATACTATGGCAGTACCATCGGGACCTTTAGTTGATTTAGTAAATAATATCTTTACAATGGAAAGTCATGCAAGCATTTCAGCAAGGCTTGACGATATAGACGCAGCTTTAAACGAGATATCTACATACCGTGCAAATCTTGGTGCAACGCAAAACAGATTAGAACACACAATAAACAATCTTCAAATAGCGTCAGAAAATACAAGTGCAGCGGAATCCCGTATTCGTGATACTGATGTGGCTCGTGAAATGATGGAACATACTCAAGCGAATATCTTACAACAAGCAGCTACTTCTATGCTTGCGCAAGCTAACCAAGCACCACAGACAGTACTACAATTACTGCAATAACAAAATTTATAAAGCACAAATATACTTATTTAAAAATGCACATATGCGTGTTTTTTCCATAGGATTTGTTATCTAATTATGAATATTATAATTACTGTAATAACCAAAAAATAAGTATAGTATCCCTACCTTCAGCAAGCGCGAATGGGCTTCTTTAAAAAGCGGTCAAGCGCGCGTGCGCTTGTCGGGGCGGTGGGGCTGAAAGCCCTACGGTCTTAATCCTTTAATCTTTTTATGTATTATATTCCTGCAATGTAGACATACTACCTCTATTAATATATATAATAGCGGGAGGATGCTAATACATGATAGATATATATTCGGCTAAGAGTCAGGAAGAAAAAGAAAATCAGAATAATGAAAATAAAGAAGAAACTTCAGAAGATGATGTAAAAGAATCTGGACTACCTAGTGCACCAATGAAAAATCCAAGAGGAAATATACAGTTTTTAACTGTGATAGGACAAGTAGAAGGGCATATGGTTCTACCAGCACATAACAAGACTACTAAGTATGAGCACGTTATACCACAATTAGTTATGGCCGCTGAAAGTATGGAAGTTGATGGTGTGCTAATACTTTTAAATACAGTAGGTGGAGACGTAGAAGCAGGTCTTGCAATTTCTGAATTAATATCTAAATTAGGAAAGCCTACAGTTTCTTTAGTTATAGGGGGCGGACATTCTATAGGAGTACCTCTAGCAGTATCATCTTTATATTCTTTTATAGCACCTTCAGCTACTATGACTATACACCCTGTGCGAATGAATGGAACAGTAGTAGGAACACCGCAAACTTATGATTATTTCAAGAAGATGCAGGAAAGAATATTAAATTTTGTTGAAAATAATTCCGAAATAACAAAAGATAGGCTAACAGAGCTTATGATGGATACGAGTAAACTTGTGCTTGATGTAGGTACGATTTTAACTGGACAAGAAGCAGTAGAGGAAAAGCTTATAAATGAAGTTGGTGGTCTACATGATGCTATGGAAAAGTTGTATTCTATGATAGAAGAAAAAAAGGCAGCAAAAGAAGCCAGCATTGACAAAAGTTAATAATTATGGTAAGTTCTATGGGATTTATGTAAGGGTTGTGTTTTTGATACAACCCTTTTTTGCGTACAAGAAAGGGGATTATAATTATGGAAAAAACAATGGAAAAAATAGTTGCACTTGCCAAAAACAGAGGATTTATTTACTCAGGCTCTGATATTTATGGAGGGCTTGCTAATACATGGGATTATGGTCCTTTAGGAATAGAATTTAAAAATAATATAAAAAAAGCTTGGTGGAAAAAATTTGTTCAAGAAAACCGCTATAATGTTGGAATTGATTCTTCAATCATAATGAATCCAAAAATATGGGAAGCAAGTGGGCATATTGGAGGATTTTCAGACCCACTTATGGACTGTAAAGAATGTAGGGAAAGATTTAGGGCAGATAAATTAATAGAAGAGTTTGCAAATCAAAGCGGAAAAGAAATAATAGTTGATGGTTGGTCTAATGAGAAAATGACACAATATATAGACGAAAACAATATTGATTGCCCAGCTTGCGGAAAACATAATTTCACAGATATACGTAATTTCAATTTAATGTTTAAAACATTTGCTGGAGTTACAGAAGATAGTAAAAATGCTGTATATCTTAGACCAGAAACAGCGCAAGGTATATTTGTTAACTTTAAAAACGTTCAAAGAACAACAAGAAAAAAAATACCGTTTGGTATATGTCAAATAGGGAAGTCATTCCGTAATGAAATCACACCAGGGAATTTTATTTTCCGTACACGAGAATTTGAACAAATGGAGATGGAGTTTTTCTGTGAAGCAGGTACAGATATGGAATGGTTCAGTTACTGGAAAGAATTTTGTGTAAAGTGGCTTAGTGATTTAAACATAAGCTCAGAAAGCATAAAAATTCGTGACCATAGCCAAGAGGAGTTATCACACTATAGTACAGCAACTACAGATATAGAATTTTTATTTCCATTTGGTTGGGGTGAACTTTGGGGTATAGCTAATAGAACAGACTATGATTTGAAAAAGCATTCAGAGCATTCAGAAGACGAATTAATATATTTCGATCCTACAACTAACGAAAAATATACACCGTATTGTATTGAGCCATCTGTTGGAGCTGATAGGCTTGCCCTTGCTTTTTTATGTCAAGCATACGATGAAGAAGAAATAGCGGAAGGAGATACGCGTACAGTTTTACGTTTACATCCAGCATTATCGCCAATAAAAGTGGCTGTACTTCCTTTATCAAAAAAATTAGGTACACAAGCAGAAGAACTATATACTGCTGTATCCAAACACTTTATATGTGAGTATGACGACACAGGCTCTATAGGGAAAAGATATCGCAGACAAGATGAAATAGGTACACCATTTTGCATAACATTCGACTTTGACTCATTAGAAGACAATGCTGTAACAATACGTCACCGTGACAGTATGGAGCAAGAGCGAATAAAAATAGGCGAAGTAGTATCTTATATACAAGCAAGGGTAGAGTTTTAAAGATTAAGACCGTGGGGCTTTCAGTCCCACCACCCCGACAAGCGTAGCACGCTTGACCGCTTTTTTAAGACCGCACTATGTGCGGTCTTTTAATATTATTATTTAACATGAGACTATAAAGCCGAAGTATTAGTTAAGTTTATAGAGCTTAGGGAAAAATCTCAGAAATTTAAATTTTAAATTTTCAAGCTTCAGCGAAGCTGAAGCATTAAAGTTTTTGGTCAAGCTTTTTTCAAAAAGCTTGCGGGTGCGGGCAGAGCCCGCAGTTTTAAATGTTTAAAAACAAAAAAGCTTCCATCATTTAAGATGAAAGCTTTTGATTAGCAGGGCTGAAAGGATTCGAACCTTTGGATGCAGGGATCAAAACCCTGTGCCTTACCGCTTGGCGACAACCCTATGAAATTTGTGTTGAAGCGCGAAACGGGATTCGAACCCGCGACCCTCGCCTTGGCAAGGCGATGCTCTACCACTGAGCTATTCACGCAAATTAGTTTAGCTTGTCTGAAACGAAATCAGAATTACTTAACAACAAAAAAGATTATAATACATAACTTTGAAACTGTCAATACTTTTTTTAAAATTTTTTCAGAAATAATGAAAATAAGGTTTTAAAGATAAAATTGACATGTTATAATACCATATGTAATAAGGAACATTACAATTCAATAAAGGTTTTATAGGGAGGCATTATATGGACATAAATACAGATCTATTTGGAAAAATACAAATAGATGAAAATGCAATAATTGAATTTGAGTCTGGCTTACCAGGTTTTCAGGATGAAAAACGCTTTACATTAATAAAAGATAGGGAGCATTTTACAGGTGTTTTTTCCTGTTTGCAATCAGTAGAGAACCCTTCTCTTGCTTTTACTTTATTAGATACGTTTAGCGTATTACCCGACTATAATCCGTTGGTAGATGAGTCAGACATTTCTGATATAGGGGAATACGTTAAGGATGATTTACAGGTATATAATGTATTATTTATAGCTGAATCTGTAACTGATATAACAGTTAATCTTAAAGCGCCTATAATTATAAATGTAAAAAGCAAAAAAGGAAAGCAGGTAATTGTGGATAATGCAGAGTATACTATAAAGTATAGGATATTTGAGCAACTAAAGAACAGAAAGTAGGTGAAGTTGAATGCTGGCCCTTACAAGAAGAAAAGGTGAATCTATAATTATCTCGGATAACATAGAAGTTGTTGTTCTTGGCGTACAAGGTGAACAGGTTAAGCTTGGGATTAATGCGCCAAGGTCAATACCTGTTAACAGAAAAGAAGTTTATGAGCAAATAGTAGAAGCGAATAAAGATTCGGTTAAGCCTTTTAATTTTGTAGTTTTAAAAGAATTTTCCTAAAACGTTCTATCACAAGAACCCCTTTCATATAGTATATGTGTAATATACTTAGATGAAAGGGGTGTTTTTTATGAAGATAATTGCACTTTGAATAGCGTATGTGTGTGTAGGTTTTATAGTTTTGCCTGTGATTATAACTTTATTACATGGTGGATTTGGTTCTGGCGGATATAGTTACGATTATAGAACTCCAATAGGTACAGTAATAGATGAAGAAAGAATACCGCCCCACAGATTAGAAAACCATACTCATACAATTGATTATTTATTAGTTTTTAACACAGAAAGTGGACAAGTAGACGAGTTAGCTTTTGAGGATTATATAATAGGGGTCGTAGCGGCAGAAATGCCAGCTCTTTTTGAAATAGATGCTTTAAAAGCGCAGGCGATAGCCGCGCGTACATATGCAGTAAGACATTTAGACCCAAGTAGAGTGCATATGGATCTTACAGATATGGGTGAGATGGGACAAGTATTCATGACTGTGGACGATATGAAGGCTAGATGGGGAAATGATTTCAATATACACTACAACAGAATAAGGGGGGCTGTAGAAAGTACGTATGGGCAACTTATATGGTATGATTATGAACCGATAGTAGCGGTCTTTCATGCAACAAGTTCAGGGTTTACTGAGTATTCAGCGGATGTTTGGGTAACACAAAGACCATATCTAGTAAGTGTATACAGTGGATTTGACGAAGGCGCAACAGGTTTTTTTGGTGAAGCGACTTTTACTCGTCAAGAGTTTATAACCAGATTTAGATCACGGTTTCCTGAAATCGAATTTTCAGATGCAAACATCATAAATCAAATTACCATAAATGGGCATACAAGCGGAGGTGCTGTAAGCACAGTAACTGTTGGAAGCATAACAATAGCAGGTACAGAACTTAGGTCAGCACTTAGTTTACGTTCTAGTAATTTTTCGGTTACTGAAAGTGGTGATGGAGTCACCTTTTCCACAAGAGGGCATGGGCACGGTGCAGGAATGAGTCAAACAGGGGCAAATTTTCTAGCGCAACAAGGCTACACGTATATAGAAATACTAAAGCACTACTATCAAGGCGTTACCATCTGGTAAATAAGAGATTAAAGTCAAAAGATTAAGACCGTGGGGATTTCATCCCCACCACCCCTGACAAGCGCACGTGCGCTTGACCACGTAATTGCGCGAGCTTTCGCTCACGCTTATTTTAGGATTTTGAGTAATGCAGGATGTGGGACAAAGTCCCACTATTTTTTTACTCTTTTTTATTTGACCGCACCGCCATTAACAAATCTAAAGCAAGTCGTTTTTCTTGTTCATTGAATTCTTTTAAGATTGCAACGATTAAAGATTCTGTAACGTCGATATTTTCATTTATTTCTACATCTCCAGCTTTAAAAAAGTAGTTAATATCAATATTAAATGCATTTGCAACCTTTGTCATGTTTTCGAATGATAAGCATAACGTGGCTTTATGGGATTCAATTTTAGCCCACATATTATAATCTTTTAATCCAATCAAATCTGCGGCTTGCTCTTGAGTCAGATTATGAAGTTTGCGAAGTTCTTTAACACGAGTTTTTATTAAAATTTTATCAAAAATAAAGTATTCCTTTTCATTCATACCATCACACCTTTTACTTAATAATAATTAGATATTAATGAAGAAATAATGAATTTATATTCAGTACAATTTTAAGAGTATAAATTCATTATTTTATTGATTATCTATTAGTTGTTTGATATCATTTTATAGGCATGAGTTTGCCATAGAGGATATATAAAGGTGTGAGAGGATATGCGCAAGATAATTTTATTTATATTAATTTGTACAACATTTATATACTGTTTAGTCTTTTTGTTATCAATGTATATTACATCATTAATGTATACACGCTTACAAGGGTCTTGGGGTTCTGTTGATTGTGCTGGTATGAAGTATACTTTTATAGGTAGTGAGTATACAAGTACTTATGGAAGCGGTACATTCAGGATTAAATTATCACCTAATAGAATAATTTTTGAGAATGGGGATGAATATTCTTTTGGGTTTATTATGGGTGGCATGATGCTAGATGCATGCACGTACCAGAGAATGTCTCCTTACTAGTAGTAAGAACGCGCATTCGCGCGTTCCCAAAAAGCGGTCAAGCGCGCTGCGCTTGTCGGGGTGTGGGGCTGAAAGCCCCACGGTCTTAATGTTTTTAGTCTTTTAGAAATAATTGCATGTTTCTGAAAATTTATGAATAATAGGTAACATCTCCGTCAATAATATGACTGGAGGTGTTGAAGAAATGAAAAATAAAAAAAATTCAGTTTCAGGCGACGGTATATTTAAAAGTAAAGGGTTTTATGTAGCGTTATATTCTTGTATGGGTGTGTTACTGGTTGGCTCGATAGTAGTTTCATATAATATGATGAATGCTCCACAAAATCAGGAAGTTGTACAGGTTAGTAATTTAGAGCAAGATTCAGTGCCGACTATGAGTCAAGCGATTGGCAGCCATTCTTTAGCAGAGGTTGAAACACGGATTAGTCAAAGCCAAGAAACAGCGATTAGCGGAATAACAGATTTTTTTAGAAATAATGATGTAGAAACAGAAGAAGCACCAGCGGAGGAAGCGGCACCAGAAGCAACACAAGCACCGCAAACGGGGGCCCCTGCACCACAACCTCAGCCTACGGTATCGGAATCAGAGGCAGAAGTTGTAAAGGATAACTCAGGTGAAAGTGAAGAAGTTGTAATAGAAGAAATAGAAGCAGACCCAGTATTTAATGTTTTCAGTGACAATGATCAAATGTTATGGCCAGTTTCAGGCGAAATTCTGATGGAATATAGCACGGACAGCATGGTTTTTGATGAAACGTTGAATCAATTTAGAAGAAATGATACAGTTAATATAGCATCTTATGCTGGTTCACAGGTAAGAGCAGCAGCTGATGGTGTTGTTACTTCTGTGTCGAGCACAAGAAGAGATGGTAACACAGTTACGATAGAGCATGGTAATGGCTGGGCTACTACATACAGTCAGTTACAAGACGGTATTTTTGTATCAGAAGGTGATGTAGTTATAGCAGGAGAAATTATCGGAGAAGTTGGAAGCCCATCTGTATTCACAAGTGGCTTAGGTTATAACCTAGGATTTAGAGTAGCTAGAGATGAGGGCACAGTAAACCCATTAACTGTGTTAGAATAGTATTGTTAAAAACATGAAAAGTGTTTAAGTGAAAACTTAGACACTTTTTTTTATAAAATTAAAGTGATAAAAACCGTGGGGCTTCCGCCCCACTACCCCGACAAGCGTAGCACGCTTGACCGCGTATTTTGCAAGCGCGTATGCGCTTGCTTAAAGTTTTTGCCAAACTTTTTTCAAAAAGTTTGCAGGGTATGGGACGGAGTCCCATGGTTTTAATCTTTTAAAGAGAAGTAATTGTATGATAGGAACGGATATAATAGAAATTGAATAAATTTTTGATAAAGATAAAAAGATTTTGGGGCTCTGTCCTAAACCCTGTTCGTCTTTTGAAAAAAGCGATACAATAACTTTAGGCAAGCGCATACGCGCTTGCAAAATACGCGGTCAAGCACGCGTGCGCTTGTCGGGGTTTGGGGCGGATAGCCCCAAGATCTTCTTTTTTTAATCTTTTAAAAGGAATGATTGTATGATAGGGACGGATATAATAGAAATTAAACGAATAGAAAAGGCAATGAAAATAGATAGATTTAGAAAAAAAGTTTTTACAGAAGCGGAACTACTTCTTATAGAGAAGAAAGGGGTACATAGTGCTGCAGCAAATTTCGCTGGAAAAGAAGCGATTGCTAAAGCTTTAGGTACAGGGATAAGAGGGTTTAGGATGGTAGATATAGAAATACTTAGGAATGATTTGGGTGCGCCTTATGTTTTACTTCATAACAAGGCGAAAGAACTTGCTGATAATTATAATGCGACAGATATTCGTATAAGTTTATCTCATTGTAAAAGTTATGCTGTAGCTTTTGTTGTTATGGAAAATAAAAAAATTTAATTTAATACATATTTTTTTGATTTTTGACCATTATAGTATTTATAAAAATTGTTAAGGAGAAAAAAACATGAAAGAGAAAATTTTAACAGAAGATGATTTAATGAAATATGAAATAGCGGAAGAATTAGGATTGACTGAAAAAGTAAAAAACTCAGGTTGGAAAAGTTTAACTGCAAGAGAAAGTGGTCAAATAGGCGGTATAATGACAAAGAGAAAAAGGGCGAAAAACAAGGAATCTCAGCAATAAAATAAAACTTTCAAAAAAAGTTTCAAAAAAGTGTTGACAGAATAATACTTAGATGGTAGAATAATCACTGTTGTTACAAAAACAACTTGGACGAGCGAGTGAGACATACGCTAGTCGAAAATAAAGCAAAATAATATTTGATCATTGAAAACTAAATAATTATGAAAAGAAATAGCCGAAAAGATAAAGAAACAAAACATAAAGTCAGAGACTAGCAAAGGCTAGTTATCCGAGTTAACAAG
>JGI994J12354_10000015_pt1 | contig 149222 bp, 146 predicted proteins | sample IntmicLarv3ML3BL_FD_12354 | JGI IMG/M metagenome (IMG submission 12354) | reverse complement strand
CTGCGAAGATAGACACAAAGGTTGCCGAAGGCAAAATGGGCGAAGGTACGGCCAATACGTTCTTCGACAAACTGATGTCGTATGTTCCGAAGATCGGTACGGATGAGGAAGAAGGTTCATTGGTCGCAGTGAGTCAGCTCATCGGCGGAATAAACGGCGTGTCCGAGAAAGTGGAAGTTCCTGCTTCCGGAAAGGCTGCAAAGAAAGCCGAAAAGGTCAAACCGGTCAAGGAAGAGAAACCAAAGAAGGAAAAGGAACCGAAGCCGGTAAAGGAGAAAAAGGTCAAAGAACCGAAGCCGCCCAAAGAGAAGAAGCCGAAGGCGGAAAAGGTTGCACCCGTTGTTGTCGAAGAAGTTCCCGAAGAGCCGGAGATAGTTCTTCCGGATTCGGAGGACGAACTGTTCGCAATGGCGGAAGAGTCCATCAACGAACGCAAATATGTGACCGCAGACGCGTGTCTCACGAAGATCCTCGACTCCGATGCGGAGAACACGGACGCACTGATGCTCAAGGGAATCGCGGCAGCCAAGGCAGGCAACTGGCCTTATGCAGCCAACATATGGAAGAAACTGTTCGCCATAAACAGCGGTTGTGACGTCATGAAGGTATGGACCGCAGCACTTGCCGAAATAATATTCAACGACGTCAAAGCGACAAAACGCAGCGTTGACGTGTCGTTCATACACAGGATTCTGACAGGCGCCGGATTGTCAAAGGCGGGATGTGTTTACGAACATGTGTTCAACAAGATCCTCAAATACGACTATGCCGACGCGGAGATGAAAGAGGTGTTCGCGCACATGCTCACCCGTGAGATGCTGATTAAATCCGCTGTATACGGTGGTAACAGTATTGAAAGGAACATCTCCAGATGCGCCAAATGGGCCGATCTGATGGAATCCTATGATGCATTCGTCAAAGAGAAGATCACCCCCGACAGACCGCTCAACTTCTTCCAGAAGAGGACGTACAAATGGACGCTCTCCTCGATGGACAAGTTCGTCACGGAAAGCGAGGACATCCGTGCAGCCGTGAAAGCGGGACTAGAGGACGTCAAGGACGCGGACCAGGGAAAAATAAAGGAATATTGGACTGCCAACAACGAGAAGAGATTCGATCTCTACCAGGTGCTCCTGATAACCGATCAGAAGTATTCCAAGGCCTTGAGCACATCTGTATACCACGAGACTCCGGAAGAGGTTCTGGAGCGCTATGGAAAGTGGTTCAGGTTCTTGGCCAATGCGGAATAATCCGAATCGGACATCCATTCCGGAATGGATACAATTCGTAATGAATGAGCATGAGCCAGATCACGACGGGACAAATATATCTATACAGAATCGTATCACCCAACAATGCCGTTGATCGCGCTTACCTGTCCGAACTGTTCGGGGGACATCCAACTAGATGATTCAAAGGAATTCGGTTTCTGCATGTACTGCGGAAAAAAGGTAATGCTGAGCGAGAAGGTCAGGCAGACCGTCATAATCGATAACTCAAGGAACATAGACAATCTGCTCGTGATGGCCGAGGACGCAGTGATAAACGACAACATCAAGACTGCAGAGGAATCCATCAATAAGGTTTTGGAAATGGATATCAACATTCCGCGTGCATGGCTGATCAAAGGCGGAATAGCTGCGAAATCCAGACGTTGGACGGAGGCAATGAGCTCATGGCGCAAAGCGTTCACGATGGACGCGGGAAAGGAACGGGATCTGTTGCTGAAGACATGGACGGACCTCCTGGCGGGATCGATATCCAGCGAAGTGAAGGCGATGCACGCGAACCTGAAAGTGTCATGGATACACGAGATACTGAAGGACGCGTCAATACCGTGTGCCGGATATGTTTACGAAAAGACGTTCGACGAGATTCTGAAATACAGATACGACAACGTTTGGATGTACGAACGTTCCGGGCATATGTACACGCATGAGGCCATTATACGAGCATCAGTGTTCAGCGGGAACAGTGTCGGGAATATGCTCAACAGATGCAAGAAGTGGATGAAGCTTCTGGATTCTCACGAGGGTGCGATAAAGAATTTGAACAAGTCTTCCCCAACACGCGGTATGATGTCCACCAAACCGGACAAGTCGTTCATGGAAGCGTTGGAACTGATGGTCAAAGAAGGAAGAANGATNTGCGAAACATTCGTGAAGGAATTATCCAAGGTTCCCGANGACAAATGGGCGGTAATAGAAAATTATTGGAGAGAACACCAGGACGAAAGGTTTGGAATGCACCTGACGTTTTTGGATATCTANCAGAGACTGTTCGACGGACGTAAGAAGTTCTCATATCCTGCATTGTCGAAAGAGACGGTGAAGGAATACGAAAAAGAATTGAAAGCGTTCGTCGGAATGAGCGAAAGCGTCTGAAAAACAGAATGAGCCAGATGTAATATTCTCTGATATCGTTTTTCATGAAAGTATATTCGATAGTTATTTAACGCTCGTATATTGTCATGCACAAAAAGAGGAGACTGTAAAAGAGTCTCAGAGATCGAGAAAGGTGCTCAGTTGAGGTATGTCGCGTTTGATATCGAATGTTCCATCGTCATTCCGTGTTATTCGGAAATGTGCGAGTTCGGATACGTCATCGCGGACGAGGACTTCAACATCGTCTGCGAACGCAATCTGAGGATAAAGCCGAAGAAGGTTCAACGTATCATAGGCGAGAAGATCGGCATCAAACTCGAAGATTTCAAGGATTCGCCGAAATTCGAAGAAGTTTATGACGAAATACGTGAGGTCCTCGAACATCCTGATCAGATAATTTTTGCGCACTCCGCGATCAGTGACCTGAAGTATCTCGGTCGTGAATGCAGGATAAAACACTGTGATTATCCGAGGATCGAGGTCTACGATACAGAAAAGATATACAAAGAGTACACCGGAAGTGAGAAAACTTCTCTGGAAAGTACCAAAGAATGGATCGGTATCGACTTCAAGAACCACTCGGCAATAGACGACTCCAAGGCGTGTCTGTACATAATGAAGAAGATCGCCGAAGAAGAAAAGGAAAACTTCCCTACATTCTTTTCAGAGATCCCGAAAGAGAATGTCAGGAATTCAGGAGAAGCGGACCGTTTATTGGACCTCGAGGAGGAACGCTCCAAATTGGAACGGTTATACAATCCGAAGTTCAGGAACATCCGCGTCAAGGGAAAGAATGCTGACGGCATCACCGTATGTTTCGCGAACGATACTGCGAAAAAATCGCCGAGGGAGGCGAAGACGTTGGCGTACTTGATCCTGGAGAACTCCGGAGATCTGTCAAGGGGAATGGACGGCGCTGACGTACAGATTGTGAATAAGGACATGATCCCGGCGATATACAGGGTACGTTGCGGTAGAGATGGCGACGTCGTTTCCATGACACTGAAGGAGATGACCAATGCACTCAGAAACAACACTGTGCGTCAGGAAATGCAGAGGTTCAGGGAAGAATGGGAGAAAGTATCCAACGACCATTCATCGAGGCACAAACCGAACTGACCCAGATATTCTTTTTCAGACCAGTTTTTCTGAGCAGTAAGGACAGAAATTAGGCTGTTTCGGGAGTATCAGTTTCTCTCCGCAGTATGGGCATGTTTTGAATTCATGCAACTGCTTCGCAGGCTTTCCACACTCTTTGCAGTAATTGTATGGATAATCGTTCGGCGCACCGCAATGAAGACAGATTGCAGTGATCTTCGGCGGCGGCTCCTCGCGTTTCTCCTGCTTTTCGAACTGTGGCGTAAGCAGTATCGCAGCACCCATCGTTATGTCGCCCATGATAACGTATTGTCAAACGGGTTATTGACTTTTGTGAAAAAAGAAAAATGAAAGCCGGCCTTGCGGCCGGTTAATTTGTTTATTGAAGCTGTTCCGAACAGTACGGACAGAACTTCGGCGGTTTCGGGAGGTTCAGCGCCTCACCGCAGAACGGACATTTCGAGAACGCTTTCGCCTCGACCACCTTGGGTGGCTTCCCGCACTCGCAGCAGAACTTGTACGTTGCGGGGTTCGCTGCACCGCACTCCGCACACACTGCGCCCGCCGGAGCGGCCTGCTGTTGGGCCATCGGCGGCTTTCCGCATTCCTTACAGAACTTGTACGGATAGTCGTTGAGACCGCCGCATGCCTGGCACACTGCTTTCGGCGCCTGGTTCTGCTGGCCGTTCGCGGGCTGCATCTGATTCATCATCTGCGGCATCATGAACATACCTGCACCGATCGCGGCGCCTCCTCCACCCTGGCCGAGACCGTCGGCAACGTTCTCCATTGCCTCGAGCTGCCTGAGCTGCATACCACCAGCGGAGTTGACACGCTGGAGCTTGTTGATCTCGTCCTGTGACTTTGCGTCCGTCTGGATGTCTCCGATCTTGAAAGCAAGGAGTTCCATTCCCCTTTGTACGAAGTAGTCTTCAATGAGCACTTTCGTTGTTGTAGAGGCTTTCTCCTGGCTCCTCATTGCTTCCATGTAGTACTGTTTGGCAAGCTGCTGTGAGATCTGCTCGGCCATGAAGCCGCGCATGAAGTTGTTGATTCCGCCTGCGGTGAAGTTCTTTCCACCACCGACCACCTGTGTCAGGAATACCGTAGCATCATTGACCCTGAACTGGTAGTCGCCGTTGGCCATCATCGGGACCATCAGCTTGTTCTCTTCGCTTACCTGGACTGTCGTGCGGATGCCCCATTTACCGGAGTGCATCTTCATCGAAACGAAGACAATATCCGCCTTGAACGGAGTCTCTTTGTAACCGAGCAGTTTGCTGTACGCTTTTGTCAGCAACGGTAGGTTTCCCGTAGTGATCGTATGCTTGCCCGGGGGCATGATGTCGAACAGCTGACCGTCTCTGAAGAATGCTGCCACTTCGTACTCACGTACAACGAGAACGCTAGCTGTGCGTATGTTATCGTGTTCGTATCTCCATACGATGTCGTCTTGTCCCGCATCCTTCCACGAAATGACGTTCGTTGGTTTCTCTGCCATTTTATTCATCTCCTATTAGGCCTTTGATGGCCATGTCCCTCTGTTCGTATTCCTCCAGAAGGTTGTCGATCATGTTCTCGATGTCCCTGATCATCGGTTTCACGTCTTCGCCCTTCTCGGCGGATGCCCTGAGCTTTTCCGCAAAGAGTCTGAGCTCGTTTCCGTCTTCCAGAAGACGTACGTCCCACTCGATGACCATGTCCAGTTCCTCATCTTTCTTTTTGATGGTCGCCCAGAGGCCGCTGTATCCGTTAACGGCCTTCTCGATCTTGATCGACTGAACATCCGCCTTTGTCCTTATGCGTTCGACATCTCTTGCGAGTGCCATGTCGCCGCCCTCGACGACGGTGCGGTGTATCGCACTGAGTTCCATTTTCAATCCTTTGAAGATACGGACGACACCTATGCGCACCTCACGGTCCACATCACGTCTGGTGTTGCGTTTCCTGTATCCTCCGTACAGCGGGATGTATGTGGATGCCCTCTCGAGCAGTCCTTTCGATCCCGAAACCTGTTTCTTTACATCATCTGCATATGTCATGTTTATTCACCTTTGTTCTTCACCACTATTATCAGTATTACCACTGCGACCGCGATCAGCATGATCGCTCCCAGAACGAGTATTCCTGGGTCTGCGTATATGTGGACGAGTCCAGCTACGCCGGCCATTGCCAGCAATATGCCCCATGCCATGTTATAGTCCATGAGGGACGCGCCTGCCCAATCCTTCTTTCCACCGGGGATCATGAAGCCCATGGCGAGGAGCAATATGCCCACGCCGATCAGCACTATACAAAGTGCTGCGAGCCATTCAACGACATCCATCGCAATCAGTATTGCAGCCAAAGCCAACAGTATCAACAGGATTGCAACCGTGACCGCACGCATGTTCCTGAATCCAACTTTATCTTTTCCAGTCATGTTAAGCCTCCTTGTCTTTTTTTAGATATATAGTAGCGTAGAGCCAGCTGTGTTCTTTACCCTTGCCGGGACGAGAGCTCCGAAGTCGCCCGGCAGTTTCACTCTTCCATCAACTAAGTCGCACGGAACGTAGATGAGGCTCCTCACACGAGGTTTGCTCAGTTTGAGCTTCGAATCCTTTTCGCATCTCTGCGCAAGATATTCGCTCGCAAGTTTCGAGGCCTCTTTCTTGGTGCTCAACGGCAGAATGACATTCCTGCCGCCGGCGGAACCGGGTGATGCTGATTTGGATATCTTCTCGATTCCCTCGCCCTTGCTTATGCTTACCTCGCTTCCCTTTATCCCGGCAAGAATGCTCTTCTCGGGACGCAGGGAGAATATGTCCGTCACTGCGTACGCGGGGTTGTTGACCAGTCCGATATCGGTAACGAAATCGGCAGGTGCCATGAGCACCTCGCTGACCTCAACGCTTTTCTTCGCCCACATGGCGCCTGTGACGAAACTGTACTCCAGATCGATCAACCAGAACGGCATCAGATATTCTCCTCCGCCTGCAACTATGTTGACGTCTCCCATTCCGTTCTTTGATTTGAATATCTTTCCAATCTCGTCGAATATCTCTGTGTAGCGGTATGAGCTTCCAAGGATGTTGGACCACATACCGGAGTTGACGAGGCCGCGCTGAACGACGTGTTTGATCACGTCCAACGTTTTCAGTGCATCGATCGCAGGGTTCATCTGAACCATATCCACGAGTCCTTCGATCGTCTTTGCAATGGACAGTTCCTGCTCTATGGCCTGAGCCATTATCCCAAGCTCGGGGCTGACCATGATCTTTGCTTTGGCATCCTCAAGGAGTGCGATACCGTCCTTCACCGGGCCGCCTGCCTGTGCGGTGTTGCCTTCCATGAGCATTGCGATGCCATTGGAAACGTTTGCCAGGCCCTTGAACCTTTCACCCAGTGCTTCGTATTTCTTGTTCTTTTCGAATACGGTTGCAGCTTCGGCGAAGTTGTTCGCCAGCAGAAGGTAACGGCCTTCCTTGTCCTCGGCGAGGAGTTTGGCGTTGTTGATCGTCAAAGCGTACGTCTGGGAGACCATTGCCGCCTCCTCCACGAGTTTTACGCTTGCGTCGTCCACGGCGAGTGTTCCGACGGATTTGACCGATGCGTTGAATTCGAAAGCCTGTGCGGACGTTTTCGGAGGGATAGGGATCCTTGTGTTTGCGAACGGCAACGCAAGCAGTGAGTTCGCCATCAGGTTGGTGTTGGCGAACTTGTACTCCATTAATCCCGATTCAACCTTCGGCTGAACGTTCCTTATGAATATGTTGTGTCTTGCGACGGCATCGACATTACCGGCCTGGGACATGTTGAATCCTACCGGAATGGCGCTGCTTATCCATGATTGGACGACGCCCATCATCTGCTCCAGGTAAGCACGCGCATCGACGCGCTGCTGGCTTGTACCGCATGACGTGCATGTGACGTACGGCGTGTCGCTCTCCAACGTCGAAGGTTCGAACGGCGCACCGCAGTATTTGCATCTCAGCATTACGTTTTCATCCATTCAAGATCACCGTCTGCTCATGGATATCGCCGCACCGGCGGCCTCAAGCCTGCTGATCCTTGCGTTGAGTCTCGCTTCTGCTTCCGCGATAGCGCGCATTGCCTGCTGGTGATAGTGATTCGCGATGGCATCGGCGCGTCTTGATATTGCACTGTAGCAGCCTCTGCATGCGTATACGGCGTCCCCACCGTTTGTTTTCACCGGAAGGTTTGCGTCGCCGTGGTCTTTGTATCTCAATATGCCGACCTCGCTTGACATCGGGAAGAAGTGCACACGTTCACCGGTAACATCACGTCCGCAGAACCAGCATGTTACTGCCTTGGAATAACCCTCGATCTTCGAAAGGTTGGCCTCACCGGTCTCACCCATCTGTTTGCGGTAGTTGTATGCAATCTGTTGGTATTCGGCAGCCTTCTTGGGGTCCTCGAACACTGTTCCCTCGGCGAGGTCCTCGTTACCCTGTGCGAAAAGGTTCTGTGCCCTCCTCATTCCTGTAACGGATACGGAGCCGAATATCTCGGGTATGATGAGTATATCGTTTGGTATCTGTGTCTGATACGACATACCTGCTTGAATGAGCGCTTTACCCCTGGCGATGCGGTTTGCCGCACCGTCCCTGGACAATCCCAGGGCTACGAATTCACCGTAGAGCATTTCGCACTCTTTTGCAAGAACGGATGCGACGACGTCGTGCAGTCCGAATTCGAATTCCAGCTCTCCTTTGGACCTTAGTACGTTTGCAACGTCCCTGTACATAGCGGCGTTGCTGAGGTTGTTGTCAAGGGACAGCAGGGCAACGAGCGCTTCTGCGGCGTCCTTGTCCTTCGTACCCTTTTCTATGGCCTTCTGGAAGTTCTTACGAGCTTTTTCGAATTCCTTTCTTTTGATGAAGTCGTTACCTTCATTCATCCTGTCGTCACCCGATTTGAAGAGCGCCATGTCTGTTAATCTCCGTAATCTTAGTTAATTGAGTTTTAGGATTTAAAACTATATTACCTAAATGGCATGTTCGCGAAAAGGGATGTTAACATGGTGACTTTTTGACCCCTGATTGTAACAAAAGGAACATTTTATACACTGTGGAAACAAACCGTCCTTTTCGTATTTCCGCAGAGGGTCCGACGCTCTTTCCAGGATAAGTCTGGCTCACTTCTGTCGGATCGGAATCACAAAAAAGTATAAGCGGACGTTCAGGATATACCAAACATGGCCAACATCAGGTTCAACGCCGTCGAACAGGCGAGGTCCAGGAAACCCAAGGAAGTCGAGGCGCCGTTGAAGACGGTATCGGAATATTACGGTTGCAGCGTCTTCAGCAGGAACAGGATGAACGGCTACATTCCCGACAAGACACTGAAGGTGCTTGACAACGTCATATCAGAAGGTTCTCCATTGGACGAGAAGACCGCGGATGTTGTTGCCGAAGGAATGAAGAAATGGGCGTCTGACATGGGCGCGACACACTACACACACTGGTTCCACCCGCTGCGCGGAGGAACTGCTGAGAAGCACGATTCGTTTTCACAACCCGATGGAAAAGGCGGATCCGTGGCGGAACTGTCCGGAAAACTGTTGGTGCAGCAGGAGCCGGACGCATCATCATTTCCGAACGGCGGTCTGAGAAACACGTTCGAAGCGAGAGGATACACAGCATGGGACCCCTCATCGCCGGCGTTCGTGATTGGCGATACACTTTGTATTCCCACCATTTTCATATCATACAACGGGGAAGCGTTGGATCACAAGATGCCCCTTTTGAAATCAATATCAGCAATAGACAAGGCTGCCACGGATGTATGCAGATATTTCGATCCGAAGGTGTCGAAAGTGACTGCGTTCCTAGGTTGGGAGCAGGAGTATTTCCTCGTCGATTCCGCGATATACGGACAGAGGCCGGACCTGATGCTCACAGAGCGTACGCTAATGGGTCATGAAAGTGCAAGAAGTCAGCAGTTGGATGACCACTACTTCGGTTCGATACCCCCGAGGGCGATGGCGTTCATGCAGGACCTTGAGGTCGAATGCTACAAATTGGCGATCCCGATAAAGACAAGGCATAACGAGGTTGCACCGAATCAGTTCGAATTGGCGCCGGTGTACGAAGAAATGAATATCGCAGTGGACCACAACATGATGCTCATGACCGTCATGCGTTCGGTGGCCGACCGTCACGGATTCAAAGTGCTGTTGCACGAGAAACCGTTCAAAGGGGTTAACGGATCAGGAAAGCACTGCAACTGGTCGCTTGGAACGGATTCCGGAGTGAATTTGATGTCTCCAGGAAAAACGGATGCCGAGAATTTCAGATTCATGACCTTCATCGTTAACGTTCTTACAGCCGTCAGCAAAAACAACGGTCTGCTCAAAGCATCGATCGCAAATGCGTCGAATGCGCACAGACTCGGTGCCAACGAAGCTCCGCCGGCGATAATCTCATCATTCCTGGGAGTGCAGATACATAATGCACTGAAGGAACTGAGGAAGTCCAAAGGTGTTCTTAACATGGATTCCAAGGGTAAGACGAAGCTTTCCGTTCCAAGGATCCCTGAGATACTGATAGACAATACCGACCGTAACAGGACGTCACCGTTCGCGTTCACCGGCAACCGTTTCGAATTCAGAGCGGTAGGATCATCAGCAAACTGCGCACTGCCGATGATGGTACTCAACGCGGTCGTTGCAGATCAGTTGATCGACTTCAAAGCAGCAGTGGATAAGAAGATATCATCAGGAAAATCCACAGAAGAAGCGATTCTGGAAGTAATACGAACGTGTCTGAAGGAATGTGAGAGGATATGCTTCGACGGCAACGGATATTCGGACGAGTGGAAGCAGGAGGCGGAAAAGCGCGGTCTGGACTGCGAAACGCGCGTTCCGTACATTTACGATTCGTTCTTAACAAAACAGTCCAAGAAGGCCTTCACAAGAACTGGCGTTCTTTCCGAAGTCGAATTGGAAGCAAGAAACGAGGTGTGGTGGGAGATCTACAGTAAAAAGATCGAGATCGAAGCTCGTGTTCTTGGAGATTTGGCGTCAAACCACATACTCCCGGTTGCGACGCAGTATCAGTCCATGCTCGTCGAGAACGTTTCGAAAATGAAGGACATATTCGATGAGAAGAAGACGAATGAACTTGCAAGGTGCCAGATCAAGATAATTGAGGACATTTCCAAACACATTTCCAAGGCGCGCAAGGGAGTGTTCGACATGTGGTCGACGATGGATTCACTGGATTCCGTGGAGGACGAGCGTGACAAGGCGATCGGCTATTGCGAACGTGTTCTTCCATTCCTTGACAAGATACGTGCACAGATAGACGCATTGGAAATGATCGTCGACGATCAGATGTGGCCGTTACCCAAATATCGAGAACTGCTGTTCATACGTTGATCTCGGCGCCCATGCGCTTCCTTCTCCACAGAACGAGTGCGATACTGGCCGCGAATCCAATGACGCCGTATATGACGTACCACATTATCGTCGTGATATCCGACGTATCGAACGGAAGTATCACCAACGCAGAACCGATCGTCAGACCGATCATCGCATAGTATGTGACGGAACGGTGATTCTCTATGAATGATGACATAAGTTTAGCGAATCCGATCGCACCGAACAGTCCTCCGACGCCCAGTCCCAATATGCCGATGAGATCGAAATCTGTCAGAATTCCCTTCATCAGGGTGAACATTCCCAGCACCATCAGCATGACGGTGGCGTTCATTCCCGGCATAAGTGCCGTAACGGAAACGACGATACCGACGACGACCATGATCAGGAATGTGTTCAATCCTCCGTCGACGACTATCTCGAAGTCCTCACCGCCTTTTGCAATGAGTATCGCGACCATCGCCAGTATGCCGGCTGCAATCCACAGTATGTACACCTTCTTGAACGGAGAACCGTCCTTTGCCATTTCGTATACTTCCGGAAGCTGACCCATGATCATTCCCACGAAGAAGCAGATCAGGAACGGTTCGTATTCCTCCGGAACCATGTCGTAAAGGAACATGAACAGGAATACGCCGATCAGCACACCTGTTCCCAAGAGCATCAGGAACCAGAAGTCCTCTTTGATCTTGGTGCGTATTTTTGCGATGTCCTCCATCAAACGTTCGTATACATTGAAAACAACAGCAACAATGGATCCACTCAGACCCGGCAGTACAATACTGATACCAAGTATCAGTCCAACGAAGAAATTCCGAATCTTCTCTCCCATTGCGCCCATTGTCTCGAGATAACCGGAAGGTATAGATAAAACATTACCTCGAACGTTAACGCAGGGATTTGCGCATGACCACACTACGTTCTGCAAAACCAAGCGAATCGTAGAACGGTCTGGCACTTGTATTCAGCGCACCAACGTTCAACGTAAGTGAAAGGAATCCTTTCTGACGGCACCATTCCTCGGCAGAGTTCATCAGACCACGACCCAAACCCTTTCCGCGCAATTCTTCTTCGACGTAGATACCGAGGATGTATCCGGTATCGTCGCTGGTGTATTGATCCTTATGTCTACCCAGCCAAAGTATGCCTGCTTTGTTTCCGTTCTCGTTCTCAAGAACGAACGTCTCATTATCGGATTCGGAGAGTTTGTTCTGCACACCGTTGAGGATCAGGTCTATCCAAAGATGGCCCAGATCCCTTTCCGCATCGGTGACGGAATTCAAAACGGTGCTGCGCATGCACCCTATGAAGTAATCCAAATCGTTGTCGCGCATGCTCCGGAGAACGAATCCGCGTATGGGGAACGGAAGTATGACGGCACGATCTGACATGATTACCCTCTCAATTTTTTTTTGAGTTATGAAACTATTTCACGGAATGAGGCTGTTTGTTTATACACATTATGCAACGACTGCACGGAACGGTTTGATATTGTTTTCCATAGTTTTGTGGTTAAATACCTACTTTATTTATATCATACAACTCAGTCCTTTTTTCATGAACCTCGATTGCAAAACCGGAGGAAAAGGATCAAGGAAATTTTTCATTCTGGCGTTGGCGTTCGTACTATGCGGCGCAATGGTCGTAACGTTGTTCGCGGCCGACAGTACGGAGGATGTGGAAGCATACGATCCGTTCGAGGTCGAGGTTGATGGCATTACGTATGTGGTCACCCGTGGCCCCAGTGCACCGTTCACGCAATACTGGGGATATTACAAATCGGATACCCTGACGGATCCGGTCAGGTACATCGAAGAGATTGTGCATGCGATCCATCCGGAAACCAGTGAAGAGATGGAGATACGTCTCGAATATATCGCGGATGAGGCATTCAAAGGGAACACTACGATAACAGATGTCTCCATTCCGTCAGGCTTTGACAAAATAGGTGCCAGCGCATTCGAGGGCTGCACCAATCTGGTGAGTGTGACCTGCCACAGCGGAACGCAAGGCGTCAAGGAGATCGGTGCCAATGCATTCAAAGGATGCACAAGTCTGACAGCATCTCTTCTCACTGCCTTCAGTCCTTCGTTGGAAACTATAGGTGCCAACGCATTCGAGGGCTGCACAAGTCTGGGCCAGTCAAATGCCAATCTCACATATCTGAGAACCGTCGGAGATGCGGCGTTCAAAGGATCGGGACTGGTTTCGATGACCTTCCCGACCGGTTCAATAACCCTCGGAGTTGGCATCTTTGAAGATTGTAAGGACCTCACGAGCTTCACACTCGGAACCGGGACCCAGGGTTTAGCGAAAAACATGTTCAAAAATTCCGGGCTCACGTCCATAACCTTCCCTTATAACCAGGCCGGCATCGCTGAAAGTGCATTCGAGGGATGCGCAGAATTGGAGACTGTGACATTCCATCACGAATCGTTGGTGTCAGATTATTTTGACGTAATAGGTGTCAACGCGTTCAAGGACTGCACAGCACTCAAATCAGTATCGTTCCCGCAAAGGATCGATAAGGTCAGCGACGGCGCGTTCGAAAACTGTATCTCCCTGGAGGAGGCGATCTTCGGAAGGAAAACGAGTCGCGGAATAGAGTCTGACATAAATGAGATCGGAGCCAATGCGTTCAAGAACTGTACGTCATTGGAGATTGTATCCTTTGCAGAATACGGGGGAATTCTGGTAAAGGTCGGTGCAGGTGCGTTCGAGGGATGTGCGTCTCTGAGTAACATGCATTTCGGAATAAATGGGGGAATGGGAGAGATCGGGGCCAATGCGTTCAAGGACTGCACAGCACTGAGAACGATAAATCTGCGAGGTGTTTCGACGATCGGCGACAATGCGTTTAAGGGAGCGGGATTGACGTCGATCGGTATTTTCAGCTATACAACAACATTCGGAACAGGAATATTCGAAAACTGTGTCGAGCTCGAGACAGTGGCATTCGAGGCCAGTTTCTATTCGAGTAAGAGAACATCGATCACCGGCGTGAACATGTTCGACGGATGTGTCGCACTTGTCAGAGTCGGAATGCCGTCAACTGTCACTACAATCAACAGTTCAGTGTTCAACAACACACCATCGTTAGGTATCATTGCGATCCCCGTCGGAGCGACGATCGTGGGTGACGGAATGGTGGACAAGGTAATTCTGAGATATTCCGGAAATGCCATCGGAATGACCGCATGGATGTCCGGAGGCGATGTTCACATGGCGATAGACATGGTCGACGATGATGTTGCCGACATTGTCACCGCAGGACTGACCGCGGAGAACATGAACATACCCGTTTCCGGAAATGGTAATACAAGGAACATGAACATCGGTGCCGGAACGGTCGTGTACGTCAATGTTACCGGAGACGACAGTCTGATCATCATAGGCGACGGATCTTCCGATACCGCCTCTGCCTCCAAGACTGAACTCGTGGCAGCCAAGGAGGCAATGGACGAAGACCCAAGTATACTGGGAGTGAAGTTCTGGACCAGCAATGGGTCCGTGACATTCGATGTCGAGACTCTTGAATACGTTATTGAAGAACTCGGTACCGGAAACACACTGACGGTCAAGATCGAAAAGATGGATACCAACGGTCTGCCCTTCAGCATCAGGGATGTTACCCTCGACCGTCAGGTGTACTACATCACCATCACAGGCATGTCAACATTCGAGGTCGGTAAACTAAAGATCTCGCTGAGATATGATTTGCTTGAAGGCGAAAAACCGGGAAAGCTGTCGGTCAATTACCTTCCGGCAACTCTGTACACAGCAGGACCGGCAACTGAACTTCCGCACACGTACAGCGACACAACGACAATGTACAGTTCCCGTTCGATCCTTGGTAATGTGATATCATATCCAGGTACGTACGGCGACGCACGCCTCCACTTCGAGGCGACAGAGATGTACTGTTACTTCGTGGGATACGATGACACGCCCGAACTGGAGAAGTACAAAGTGACGATAGTGAACGGTGACGAGGCGGTCGAAGTGATATTGGAAGACGGCACGGAGATCGTTCTGCCGCAGCCGATGAAGACTGCGACCGCGGAGTTCACTTACATCTTCGAATCATGGACCAACTGGACAGCTGGAATGAAGGTCAGTGGCGACATAATAATCACAGCTGTCTTCACACCCGTGAAGAACGTATACACCGTCACATTCGTGAACGGTGACGAGACGACGGACGAGATATTGGAATACGGCACTCTGATTGTTCTCCCGGAGCCGATGAAGACTGCGACCGCGGAGTTCACTTACATCTTCGAATCATGGACCAACTGGACAGCTGGAATGACAGTGACCGGGGATGTCATGCTGAAAGCGAACTTCGTTTCCGTTCTGACGATCGATAACGATGACATAGGTGATATGACCGATGACGACGGAAATATCGTCATCGGTGACGACGATTCCGAAAGCGTCGGCGTCTCCGCGGATACATTGGATGCGGTCAAGGATGAGATGGACGGAAACTCCGATATGAAAGGGTTGGAGATCAAGACCCAGAATGGGTCTGTGACCCTTGACGCTGACGTCATCGGATACATCAAGGACAAACTTGACGAACGTAACGAAGCTGTGCTGGCGGTCAACATGGTCAGGATGGACAATGCCCTTCTGTCCGATGTCGTCCAGAGCGTTGTCGGTGACCGCCCGGTGTATAACATCACCATGAACACCATGTCAACATTCGGTGGCGGCAAACTGAAGATATCCCTGAAGTACGATCTGCTTGAGAATGAGGATCCGGAAAAGATACTCATTTGGCATATCTCTGAAACGGGATCTGTAACGGCACATCCGTGTACATACAGCAACGGATACGTTCACTTCGAGACGACGCACCTCTCCTACTACTTCGTTGGATATGACGATTCGACGGAACCGCTGGACGACGGCTTCCCGATCGAGTACATAATCGGAATAGCGGCGGTTGCGATCATAGCGATCATAGCGGTCGTATTCCTGAGGAAGAACTGATCAAACTCTTTCATGACAACGGCGTCCGTTTCCGGCCGCCGTTGTATTCTCTTTTATTTATTGACTTTTACATTAACCGACAGAAAGTGAAAGATATATATAGAAGAACAAACTTTAACCGATTCAATAGTCCAATATGACTTACATGGAGGAATGAAAACATGGGCATGGGTAACGCACCTATTCTGATTCTCAAAGAAGGAACAAAGAGGGACAAAGGTAAAGACGCACAGTTTAACAACATCGCCGCAGCACGCACAATATCTGACGCAGTCAGAAGCAGCCTCGGCCCCAGGGGAATGGACAAGATGCTTGTCGATTCCATGGGAGATGTCATCATCACAAACGATGGTGTAACGATATTGAAAGAAATCGATGTGCAGCACCCGGCAGCAAAGATGCTCGTCGAGGTCGCAAAAACACAGGACGCTGAAGTCGGTGACGGAACAACAACGTCAGTCATCCTTGCAGGCGAACTGTTGAAGAAATCACTCGACATGGTCGATGCGAACGTGCACCCGACCATCATCGCAGCAGGTTACAGGCTTGCTAACGACAAGGCTCAGGAACTCCTGAAACAGGTTTCCCTGAAAGTCTCGATCAATGACAACGACATTCTGCAGAAGATCGCAGAGACGGCAATGATCAGCAAACAGGTCAACTCATCAAAAGAGTTCTTCGGTAAACTCGTCGTCGACGCAGTCAAGACGATCACGGAGAAGACCAAAGACGGATACTCCGCAGACCTGAGGAACATCCAGACCGTTAAGAAGACGGGCGGATCGATGGAAGAGACGGAACTGATCAAAGGATTGATCATCGACAAGGAACCGGTCCACACCTCAATGCCCAAATCATTGAAGAACGCAAAAGTCGCATTGATCGACGCAGCGTTCGAGATCAAGAAAACGGAAATCGACGCAAAGATCGAGATCAACGACCCGTCACAGCTGAACGCATTCCTCGCAGAGGAAGAGAACATGCTCAGGAGAATGGTCGCAAAGATGAAAGAGATCGGCGCACAGGCTGTTTTCTGCCAGAAAGGTATCGACGATCTCGCACAGCACTTCCTTGCTAAGGAAGGAATCTACGCAGCAAGACGTGTTAAGAAATCAGACATGGAGAAACTCTCCAAGTCCACCGGCGCAAACATAATCAACAAGATCGAAGAGATGACAAAGGAAGATCTCGGCACAGCGGGATCAATCGAACTCAAGACGATCCAGGATGAACAGATGACCTTCGTAACCGGTCTGAAGGACACCAAAGTCGTTTCGATACTCATACGCGGCGGAACAACCCACGTCATCGACGAAATTGAGAGATCACTCGTAGACGCATGGTCTGTCGTGAAGGTAGCGATCGAGGACGGCATGATGGTCACCGGCGGTGGCTCAACAGCAGTCGAGATCGCAATCAGATTGAGAGAATACGCAGCATCCGTCGGCGGAAGAGAACAGATCGCGATCGATGCATTCGCATCCGCGATGGAAATAATTCCGACCACACTCGCAGAGAATGCGGGACTTGATCCGATTGACGTCCTCATAGAAATGAGGAAACAGCACTCGGCAGGAAAGAAATCCGCAGGTCTCAACCCGTACACTGGTAAGGTAGAGGACATGTTCAAACTGAACGTCATCGAACCCTACAGGATCGGCAAACAGGCCATCAACTCCGCAACTGATGCAGCAGTCCTGATCCTCAGGATCGACGATGTCATTGCAGCACGCGGAATGGCAATGCCGTCAGGACCGCCGGGCGGTGCTCAGGGCATGGCCGACGAAATGATGGACGACTAGTCTTAAACGGGGGGAAACCCCCTTTTCAAACTTTAATATCTAATTCAAATGGTGATTGCCGTGACTGGTAAGTCTGAAAAAAAACCCAGTTGTGCGAAGAAACTGGAAGAATCCGAAGCAAAGGCACAGGAGTACCTCGATATGGCGAGGCGCCTCCAAGCTGACTTCGAAAACTTAAAGAAACGCACAGCAAAGGAATTGGACGACTTCAAGAAGTATGCAACAGCAGACATGGTCAATGAGATACTGACGGTCACGGACGATCTGGAACGTGCGCTGAATCACGCAGACCAGGAATCAGAACTGGCCAAGGGAGTTGGCGCGATACACGCCAATCTGATGAAAGTGCTCGTATCGCGCGGGCTTTCTGAGATCCCCACGGAAGGAAGATTCGATCCGAACTGTCACGAAGCATTATGCGTATGTGACGGCGAGGAAGACGGAATGATCCGCGAGGTGTTTCAGAAAGGGTACAGGATGGGAGATCGGATATTGAGATATTCGAAAGTAATGGTAACAAAAGCAAAACAGGAGGGTGAAGAACAATGTCAAGAATAATTGGAATCGATTTAGGAACAAGCAATTCGGCAGCATCGGTGATGGAGGGTGGAAAACCAACCATGATCCCGTCTGCGGAAGGAACGAGTGTAGGGGGCAAAGCATTCCCCTCTTATGTAGCGTTTACAAAGGACGGACAGCTTCTCGTAGGAGAGCCGGCAAGACGTCAGGCAGTCACAAACCCGGACGGAACGATAAAGAACGTCAAGAGGAAAATGGGAACGGACCAGAAGCTGAAGGTGTTCGGTAAAGAATACACACCGCAGCAGATCTCTGCGTTCATTTTACAGAAGATAAAGAGAGATGCTGAAGCATACCTTGGTGAGACTGTCGAGAAGGCGGTCATCACTGTGCCAGCGTACTTCAACGACAACCAGCGTCAGGCGACAAAGGATGCTGGAGCGATTGCAGGACTTGACGTAGTAAGGATAATCAACGAGCCTACCGCAGCAGCATTGGCATACGGTCTCGATAAGGGAACGGACGTTGATCAGAGAATTCTGGTGTTCGACCTCGGTGGCGGTACGTTAGACGTAACAATAATGGAATTCAGCGACGGCGTTTTCGAAGTTCTGTCTACGTCCGGTGATACGCAGCTCGGCGGTTCCGATATGGATGAAGCAATCACGTCATACATGCTGAAAGAATTCCAGAAGGAAACCGGTGTCGATCTTTCAGGCGACAACATGGCCGTCTGGAGAGTCAGGGAAGCATGCGAGAAGGCGAAGATCGAATTGTCCACGGTAATGCAGACTGAGGTTAACCTTCCGTACATCGCATCAGACGCGTCAGGACCGAAGCACCTGATCAAGACAATTACAAGAGCAAAGCTTGACGATCTCGTATCGCCGATAGTCAACCGCTGTAAAACATCAATTGACACAGCAGTGAAAGACTCCAAATTAAAGATTGACGAAATAAGTAAGATCATCATGGTCGGCGGACCCACAAGGATGCCGATCGTTCAGAACTTCCTGGAGAACATGATCGGTCCGAAGATCCAGCGCGGAATCGACCCGATGGAATGTGTCTCAATGGGAGCAGCAGTTCAGGCTGCCGTTCTTTCAGGAGAAGTGAAGGATGTTCTTCTGTTAGACGTTACACCGCTTACACTCGGAATTGAGACGCTCGGCGGAATAGCAACACCGTTGATAGACCGCAACACAACGATTCCGACAAGGAAGAGCCAGGTGTTCTCCACAGCGGTGGACAATCAACCGTCTGTAGAGATCAACATCGTGCAAGGCGAAAGGAAAATGGCCGGCGACAACACGTCGTTGGGTAAATTCAACCTGACCGGAATACCGCCCTCACCGAGAGGAATCCCGCAGATCGAGGTTACGTTCGACATAGATGCTAACGGTATAATCAACGTCTCCGCTAAGGACAAGGGAACGGGCAAAGAGCAGAAGATCACAATTGCATCCTCGAACAAACTGAACAAGGACGAGATCGACAACATGGTCAACGAAGCTGCCAAGTTTGCTGACGCGGATAAAGAGAAGCAGGAAAAAATCGAACTGATGAATCAATCAGAAACTGCAATATACACAGTAAGGAAGGCAATGGACGAACTCGGCGAGAAAGTCTCCAATGAGGAACGTACGTCAGTCGAAGCGGCGATCACCGACCTTGAGGCAGCACGCACATCAGAGAATGTCGAGGACATCAAATCCAAGATGGAAGCCATGTACAAAGCAATGGAACCCATCTCAAGAAAAGTGTACGAACAGGCTCAGCAGGAACAGCAGGCCGCAGGCGGAGCCGCACCCGGACCGGAACCCAAGGAACCGAAGAAGGGTAAATCCAAGGACGGCGGCGACTACATGGATGCTGAGTACAAGATCGTGGATGATGAATAATGCCCAGGGATTATTACGAAGTGCTCGGCGTCAAGAAGGACGCATCACAGGACGAGATCAAAAAAGCTTATCGTAAGCTTGCGAGAGAGCACCATCCCGATGTTTCGAAAGACGCAAAGGAAGTAGCCGAGGAGAAGTTCAAGGAAGTTTCCGAAGCGTATGAGGTACTTTCCAATGAGGATTCCCGTCACCGTTACGATCAGTACGGTCATGCCGGTGTGAACCAGCAGTTCGGCGGAGGAGGATTCTCCTGGGATAACTTCACGCACTTCGAAGACATCAATGACATCTTCGGCGGAAGCATCTTTGACATGTTCTTCGGCGGTCAGGGCCGTGGAAGGCAACGCCAACAGAGTCAGAATGCACCAAGGGACGGAGAATCGTTGCGTTATGATATTCAGATAACGTTAGAGGAAGTCCTCACAGGAAGAGAAGAGGAGATCTCCGTTCCGCACACATCCAACTGTAAGGACTGTAAGGGCACCGGAGGCAAGGACGGCAAAGTGGAAACGTGTGGTCAATGCGGAGGCCGTGGTCAAGTACAAGCGGTACGCAACAGTCCGTTCGGACAGATGGTGTCAATTCAGGATTGTCCCACATGCAGAGGCGCAGGAAAAACGTTCAAGGAACGCTGCGTAAAGTGCAAAGGATCTGGAAGAACGACCAAGACGACGAAGGTTGCACTGAACATTCCGAAAGGCGTCGAAGAGGGCATGCGTCTAAGAGTGCCAGGCAAGGGAGATGCAGGTTACAACGGAGGTTCTCCTGGTGACCTGTTCATCATGATTCATATCAAGGACAACAAGAATTTCGAACGCGACGGGATCAATCTTTGGACCGGCGTAACGACAACTTATTCGCGTTTAGTTTTGGGCGGTGAGGAAGATGTCAAAACGTTGGAAGGTGAAACGGCTACGTTGAAGATCCCGGCAGGAACACAAGTAGGATCAGTCCTCAGAATCCCCGGGAAAGGTGTTCCGAGGCTCAACAGCACAACACGCGGCGATCTGTTCGTAAGAGTGAATCTTGACGTTCCGACAAGGACTTCCGAAGAGGAAAAAGAACTTCTAAGAAAGCTTGATGAAAAGGCCGGAACGAAGTCTAAGAGAAAGAATATTTTCAAGAAATAATTTTAGGGATGCAAAAATGCAAACTTCGCTTTATTGATCATATGTATTATGAATAAGTATGCTGTTTTCTCACTATGAATGTTGGGGAGAGAGGAGAAATCCTTCTCAAGATCAAATTAACTGAAAAGCGTGATAGGGGAGAAACCTTCAACGGAGAAGCAATCATAAGTGTGGGATTTGACGGAAGAGAATATGGGTCAGTGCCGCAAGAATACTATGATATTGGAGAATCAGTCATCGATAATTCACGATATGACGGGTATATCGAGAAGATTGCACGCGTTATGAGTATTGGAAAAGCTAGCACATCAAATAAAAGCGACATTCACATCAATCGTAAAGGATATTCTGTCAAATCTTCCGCTGTTCGGGCGGCCCTGATAAATCATACGAATAGGTCTGGCTTCGAAAGAGTATGTGGGGAAGTGAAAACAGATATCGGGCCGCTTGACGAAATGATAAATGAATATTGGCACCGAAGGATGCAGGGAATTATCAATGAAGATATTTCTAATTCTAATCCAAATTCTCCCTTTAAAGACCACAAGGAGTATTTTAGACCAATTTTAGAATATTTTCTTTTTTCGGGTAGCGGATCAAGAAAATCTGCAAATCCTGCGGAGTATATTTTGGAATATTCAAAATTTTTTGATGATAAAACATGGAGTGTATTGACAAAGGAAGAAGCAGTCGATAAAGTCTGGCCAAACCTTGTTTTTAGTTTAAGATCCAAGAAAGGTATGCCTCAAAATTATACTTTGGATTACAGAGGTCCTGATGCGGAAAGTATAAAAAAATGGGTACGTAAAATGGACGGACAATACAAGGGAGCACTTCACGTAAGGGTTTCAAAGAGCAAAAATGCGATCAATAAAGGACCTAATTTGGATGATTTCTAATTCATTTCGAATCATATTATTCCACTATTGACAAGAGATTTGCCAATTTCTTTGATCACAGTTGTAGGTACAGCATTTCCAACCTGTCTGTATTTGTCAGAGGTATTTCCAGCCAAATAATGATCGCGAGGGAATCCTTGCAGTTGAAGACATTCTTCAAGAGTGATATATCTGGGACTGCCGTCAACCATGTAACAATCCCAGTTGAATTTATTGTTTATTCCAGAATGCCTCCCTCCGACTCTAACAGTGAAACCATACTCCCTTTCAACTTCGCCGTTCATTATGTCAGAGAGAGCAATATCGCAGCCTATTGGTGTTGGAAACGTGAACGATATGTCGATGTCATTTCTCACACCGACGATGAACAATCTTTTTCTTATTTGTGGAATTCCGAAATCTTTTGCTTCCAATATTTTATGTTTTACAATGTATCCCGCGGACTCTAGCTCGGAAATCATTATGCCGAGAATTTTTCCTTTATTCATAGTTTGCAGGCCTTTTACATTTTCCAATATGAATGCTTTGGGTTGTTTGTCTCTTAATATTCTAGCAACCTGATATATGAGTGATCCGCGTGAATCTTCCATGCCTCCCCTCTGGCCAATATTGCTGAAAGGTTGACAGGGAAATCCACCGCATAGAACATCAAAATCAGGGATGTTGTCGGATTCGATTTCGGCGATGTCACCCATAGGGGTCAATCCAAAATTATGTCGGTATGATTTTGCGGTTATCGGATCTATATCGCACGCCATTAAACACTTCCCCCCACATTGAGAAAGGCCGTAATGAAATCCTCCGATGCCCGAAAACAGATCAATAAATGTAAATCGGCTTTTTTTGTTCATGCCCACTCTTCGATGTTTTTCTGTGCCTGTGTGGTTTGAGGAATTGCTTTTCCATCCAGGACTAGTTTTATTTGTTGTGCTATGGCGGCAATCACGGGAACGGTCACGCTGTTTCCCAATTGCTTATAACTGTGGACATCGGCTAGAGGAAGAATGTACGAGTCTGGAAATCCCTGAATCCTCGCCCATTCGCGTGGCGTCATCTTTCTGATGCCTTCACGATTTACATTTCCCCTGATGTGAGTTATCGGAGTAAAATCTTTTATGCGCGGGTCATAAAGCAAATTACGTTCTTTGCCCATTCCTCCACATACTATGGCGCAAGCGATATCATTCGGATTTCGAACGATATATCCGAATCCGTTTCCTTTGGATTCATGTCTTTTTTTGTGTTTTCTGAGAGATTCTAAATATACATCGCTCAGGTAATACTTCACAGATGGAACAGATGTCTCCATAACATCAAGAATTGTGGTATCTTTATTCGTGGCGTCTGGGAATGCAAATCCCGAACTGTCAATATCATTTCTGAAGCCTACGATATAAATTCGTTCTCGATTTTGTGGTACTCCGAAATCTTTACTGTTGAGGACTTTATGATAGACGGCATATCCGAGTTCTTTGAGAGTCTGGGTTATCACATTCAATGTTCGGCCTTTGTCGTGCATCACGAGGCCTTTAACGTTTTCGCAAAAGATTATGCGAGGTTTGTGTTGCGCGCATATGCGTGCGACGTCGAAAAACAATGTGCCGCGACAACGACCTCTGTAATCATCGTTAAATCCCATTTTTTGACCAGCGATCGAGAAAGCTTGACAAGGGAATCCTGCAAGGCAAATATCAAAAGAAGGCACGTTTTTTTCATCAACTTGTGTTATATCGCCAGTGATTTCAAAATCATCTTCATAATTTGCACGATATGTTTTTTGGGCATGTTTATCCCATTCACAGACAAAATTGGTTTCGATTTCATCCCCGAATGCAGATTCAAACCCCATTCGTATGCCGCCGATACCAGCAAACAAATCAATAGATCTGTATGTTTTTTTGCCAGTCATTGTGTCCAACCCTCTCTTTGACCCTATGCGGTTCATGTTTAATAATCTGCCGGATATTTGCCAAAGATTTTCTACGAAAAGACCTAATAAACACGACGGAGATATTGATGTGTGCAAAAATCTCCAGAACAAATACATAATAACATGTCAAAAATTCGTTGCAGAGATTCAAAAATCGAATTGACCCTGCGCAAGGAATTATGGTCCAGAGGGTTGAGATATAGGAAGAATGTTAGGAATATTGTGGGAAAGCCAGATATAGCATTTATCGGGAAAAAGGTGGCAGTTTTTTGTGACAGTGAATTTTGGCATGGTTATGATTGGAATGTTCGCAAAGAGCAAATTAAATCAAATCCTGATTTTTGGATTTCAAAGATTGAACGAAATATGGAACGCGACAAAGAAGTTGATGCAGCGTTAGTGGCGTTGGGATGGACCGTTGTTCGTTGTTGGGGTGATGAAATTAAAAAGAATCTTTCAGAATGTGCTGATAAAATAGAAAAAGTTGTAAAATCTATTTGATTATTCAAATAGAGTAATTTTTTATGAAAATGGGTGGCGCCGAGGGAGAGATTCGAACTCCCGAGGCGTTGTCGCCAGTGGTTTTCGAGACCACCACCTTACCGGACTAGATTACCTCGGCTTAAATGGCTTTATTTGTTTCAACTATTTTAACGTCTTTATCATTTTATAAAAGTTTTGAAGGTGTTATGAAGTAAAATTTGAAAGTTACAGTAATTGTTAATTTTTACGTATAAAAACATAGATCTATATGTCACCAGAGCCATCTGGGTAATTGAGCATTGAATGGAAGATCTTCGAGCAATAAAGAGTAAAGTGGTCATGGACGAAAATTGTCTGAACACACTCAAGGAAATGAAGGATCTTAAAGTTCCTTTTTCGAGTAGCCCGATGATATATGGTGAATTTGACTTTGAGCTGGGCAGAGAAGGTACGGTTTCTATGCTGGAATCCGATTTAACCATCGATTTGGATGCAAATAATGGGTGTGAAATATCTCAGAATTCGCAGAGGATAATTGCGGCATATGACGAATCTATTATGACATTTTCAGCTCTAGAAGGTAAAGCTGTTTGTGTTTCGCATTCATTGGTTTATGTTGGGAAAAACAATTATCTTCCGATAAATTACATTACTTTGAAATTTTACACAAGATCATCCATTGTTCAAGAAAAAATGGGTGCAGCAATACTTGTGAAAGACGTTGCACACCAGTCATTGGTGGATACAGCGTGCAACAAAATGGACTTTTTAGAAAAATACGGCATGAATGATTCTATACTGTTGATCGATGGGCCGTTGATTGCGGGCGACGCATATACAACATTTATGCCTGCAATAAAGAAGTTTTTGGAAAGAAACATTATTGCTTGTTTCTTCGTCAAAAATAGTAGCAGTGATTTAATATCAACATATATGCCCGACATTTGTGTAGGCTATAATTCAGATATGCACTGGGTACACAGAATATTGAAGCCTGGTCAGAGAACTTCGTTTTTCAAATATACTGACAATCACAACAAGGAAAATTCGAAAGTGTTCTGTTACATGAAATTTTTCCACAATTCCAGTCCAGTAAGAATTGAATTTCCTACAATTATTTTTGAGAATTTTAAAAATGAAATGCAAAATATTGTAGATCTTGCGTATTACTTTTTGTTGGTACAGGGCAGTAAAAGCAATGCTCAATTGAGGCCCATCGCGATCGCGGAAATGTTTGCAAGGGAGACACTAAAACTTTTTGACGTGAACAAAGAAATTCGCAATGCTCAATTAGTTCCTACGATGAATGAAGAAAGGTGGGGAGAAAAATGAAGTGGATTGTATTAGGGGAAAAAGACGGTAAAATAAGGCTTGCTTCTAAAGAAGATACCAGTGGAATGCTACCAAAAGGTTCGTACTTAACGGTAGAAATTGATAATTTAAAATACATTCTTCGTGTGGATGACAGTAAGCAGACAGAGCCCTATTCCCCATCACCATTGATTGCAGATATGGAGTTATCGGGACTTTTTGCCGACAAGCATTGTAAAAATGAAATAATCGCATACAGAGTAAGGGATTGTACCGAGCGCGAAGACGGATTAGTAGATTTTATTCCACCCTTGTCAATAGCAAGGAGATCTACACAGGAGGAAATAGATTTGGCTATGAATATGGGTGACAAAGGACCCAAGGTGTTTGTGGCGACCATTCATTCCAATCAAAACAAAATTCTTAAAGACGGATCCGGGCGTCATATTACAGCGAATCTTCCCGAAGATATGTTCTTCCATCAGATGCTTGTTTGTGGAAAAACAGGTAGTGGAAAAACAGTTGCAATGAAATATCTGGCACAATACTTTATAGAGAAGATGGAAGGTGCAGTTTTAGCTATAAATGTTAAAGATGTAGACTTTTTGATGATGGACAAAGCTTCCACAACAAAAGATCCCGAAGTAATTTCCGAATGGAAAACCTTGAATTCAGAAGGTCGTGGAATTGACAATTTGACCATGTATATGCCAGCCAATCGTAAACACGAGTCGATAAAAGGATTAAATCAAAAGCTGTGCAAGAAAATAACATTGGATGTCAAAGATATCCAACCGGAAGCAATGATTGGTTTGTTGCAGGGAATATCGGATAAGGGTGCCATGAGTCTGCCGGGCATATTCAATTTCTGGAGAACTTATAAAGTCGAAAGAAATTCTGCTAAGTTTAAGGATTTTGTTACATATTTCAATATGTTGTCGGAAAGCAAAGAATTCCACACACTCAGCGACCGTGAGGTTGAGGGGTTTGTGAAGTTGCACAGCGGAACTTTCGACAATATATCAAGGAGTCTCGATTCCGCGCAGGATTTCTTCGATAACGAAAATTCCATATCGCTGGGGTATGAAAATATTCTTGAACGTGGAAAAATGAGCATTTTGGATTTCTCAGGGGACAAGGGTCCAAAATTCGGGTCAATTTTGTTACGGGATCTCCTTAAGAAAATTGTCAATGCAAAAGATGAGTTGCTTAGCAATGTGCCGATTTTGATAATAATCGATGAAGTGCATTTGTTCTACAGTACCGACAGCACGCGTGATGCGCTGGCAGACCTCGATTCAATATGCAGAACGGGAAGGAGTAAGAAAATCGGAGTGATATTTGCCTCGCAGTCATTAAACGACATTCCGGATGGGTTAACCTCGGTGATAAATACGAAAATATTTTTCAAAACTGATTCAACTTCGGTGAAAAGTGTGGGGATGAAAGCCAGCCCAGAAGAATTAGAAGGGTTGAAGAGGGGGTATGCGGTAGTTTCCATCCACGATCTTCCGCAGCTAAAAATTGCCAAATTCCCATTATCTTTTTGCGGGGTTGTAAATAATGAATGAGTATTCACAAAACTATCTGAAAGGTCTCGCAAGTTCCGAAGTGCAGAAGAAGATAATAGAACTCATATCTCAGGGGAAAACAAACGAAGAGATATTGGACGAACTGATGGATTGTGGAGTGTTGCAGGCATGATTAGCTTTGATTACACACTTCAAATCGACATGGGTACGAAAAAAACACTGCACGTTCCCAACGAAGAAATACCGACAAAATTGAAAAATATTTTTAAAATTCGCGGGCCGAATTCAAGCGGAAAAAGCACGCTCATGAATATCATTGCCATGGCCGCGCATGGTAATAGTAATACGAACCTTCCCGAATCTATAAAAACCAGAATACGGGATTTGAATTCTGCCGAATATAAAGAGTTGGAATTCACAATAGAAATGGAAGATCCGGTGACAAAGACTCGCCTGAAGGCTACGAAAAAGAAAGGAATTGAAATAGACGTCAGAGAGTCGATCGACGGTAAAGATTTTAAAATTGTTACTGCGGACGCATTTGTTCAGAAATATAATTTGATTTATGATTTGCCAGAAAACCCTATTGGGAGATTGAAAGAACTGACGAATGAAATAAAATCACTTCAGAATGAACACAGTTCGAACATCGAAGGCTTTCAATCATACATCGAAAATGTATCCAGAAAGGCAAAAGGAGCCCGCGACGAAGCTGAAATCGAAAGAGCCAGAGAAAAATGGAAAAATTTAGAGGCAAAATTGGATGAATTAGATCGTGAGGGACTGGAGAAACGTGGGAAAATAATAGAACAGCTCTATTATGCCATGAAAGTGGGCGAATCGCAAACAGCATTTCAACAGAAAGAAAAATCATACAAGGCGTTTGAAGATTTCAAACAAAGTAGAAAAAGATGTAATTCCGATGCAGATTCCAAGTATGACAGTGAAGTAAGAGGCATCAATACAAAACTGGTATCATTAGGGATTACACGAAATCGCATATGTAAAAATTTGGAATCTATGTTGTTGGAGGAAATAGCAAAGGAACTTAGGTCATATACTTTCGAGAAGTGTATCAATGCCGGAGGAGTTCCAAATAAATTTATAGCCGATTTATCCACTGTTGAAAATGAAATAGAGGGATTGAAAACCAGTTCTTCAGATAATATGGAAGTGAAACTCATCGAGGATCTTATTATGATTCTTGACGGATATTCAAACAAAAATTTATCAGTATTGAATTATGGCGCCGTCGACGAATTAAAAAAACGGTTAGAGAGTGAACACGGAAGGCTTACCGATAAAAAAATTGACGCAGGATTGATAAGTGAAATAAAAAAAGATCTCAGGGGCATTAGAGGGGAAGTTTTAGACATCAATACTCGAATTTCTAATTTGGTTAAGCCTAAGGTTTTGGACGTGGATCAACGTGGCGTCCGTGAGTACGAAAGGGTGGAAACAGAATTTAACGACGCAAAGGGAAAGAGGACTCAGATTTTAAGTGAGGCGAAACCACACAATGTAACTCTGGATAATTATACGATTATTAAGCAAAACTCCCTCAAAGAGTTGGGTAATGAATTTTCCAATAAAAATATCAATTATGTTGAAATCGAGATGCGTAGGGTAAAATCCGCTTCTGCTCACCTGAAAGAAGAGTATGCGCAACTTGAAAAAGAGGTTAAAGAGGCTAGGCGCGAACACGAGATGTTGGATTCGAGAGAAGATCACAAATATAGATCGCGGGTCGGAGACTTAAATAAAATACAAAATGAACTGTTGGGGTTGCGTCTCTCATTTAACGATGCAGAGAAAAAAATAAAAGCGATTGTGAATAAAAATTATGGGGCGTATGGAAAAGACGATCCGTTTTTTGCAAGAGTTTGGAATTACCTGGGAAAGAGGATCGGATTTATACAACATTTAAGGGATTCCTATGAAGTTGAGTCGATAAATGTCATAGAAGACGTTGTTGTGACAGTAGATGGTACAATAATAAGGATGAATGATATGGGTACAGGACAGACTCAGCTTTCGTACTTGATGGGGCTTTTATCCGCAGATGATGATAGAATGATTATCGCTCTTTTTGATGAAGTTTCTACGATGGACAGTCGCACCATGAGTAAAATAATCGAAAGGTTTGAAGAACTTCAGAAGGAAGGCAAACTAATGATCGGCATGACTGTTATGCCTGCAGACGAAATGGAGGTTGAACAGTTTGGACTTTGAGCTTAATGACCGTCAGAATATGATTCTCCAAAAAATGTATGAAAAATGTATTTCAGAGGCTACAAAAAAGAAGAAAGAAAAACTTCTCTTGACAACGCTTATGGCATTGAGCAATAACGATCGCGCCCGTGTCATCAAGGATTCTTCAACAAAATATATTCATTCAGAGGCTCCAATTTTAAAGGAATATGGTTTGATCAAAGATTCCGACGAAATCGATTCATACATTTTGACATCAAAAGGCATATGGTATTTGGAAGCCAAATATGAAGATTTTACTGAGAGATTTTTGAATTATATTGATGCAAGATTTTTTGAGACGACGAAGCGGGAATCAATATCTCCGAGATTGAAAACTGCATTATTTTCCATGGCGACAATGCGTATATTCTCGATTAATTGTACAGTCGATATGAGAGAGTCCGCGAATGTAAAAGATGAGTGGTGGAGTATTCTTAAGAAGGCGAGCGAACAGCTTTCGAAGTCGGGAATAGTTAAGGAAGAAGAAGATCTTAAGAATTACAAGTCTAAGAGGGAGTCTGAACATCCGGCGCTCAATATATTTAGACATTCTGATAAATTGCCTCGCGCCACCAAAGGCATATTTTCAAAAACAGGAGATCTTCAATACTATCTTGATGTAATTGATACGACTAATTTGGATTTTCCAGATCCTGAAAAACTGGCATATATATTGTATCAAATTTTTTCTGAGAAATTAGATAGCTTTTTGGCAGAAATTATGTATGAATTTATGTGTTCCTTTTGCAGAAGAGAGGGTATAAAGATACAGGAATCACTAAAAGTTTCATATTTCCAACCAGAATATGACAATATAATTCAGATGGCCTTTGATATCGCTCTTGAAAACAAAGATGCGTGGGGATAAAGCAAAAAGTTATACATATTTGAATTAAGAAAGTTTATTATTCTGCAGTATATACAGAAAACGCAACACGCACCACCACGGGGGAATTGATCTGGCATTGATAAAAAGAGCATTGATTAGCGTTTCTGACAAAAATGGAATTGTGGATTTTGCAAAAGAACTTGTGTCAATGGGAGTAGAATTGATCTCCACTGGTGGAACATACAAATTATTGAAAGACAACAGTCTGAAAGTGAAGGAAGTATCCGAAGTAACAGGGTACCCCGAGATGCTCGACGGTCGTGTAAAGACATTGCATCCAATTGTACACGCAGGAATCCTCGCCAGACGCGATCTGAAAGAACACATGGACAAGATCAAATCAATGGGAATAAACACTATTGATATGGTTGTGATCAATCTTTATCCGTTCAAGGAAACGGTTCTGAAAAAAGATGTTGAGTTTGAAGACATTGTGGAGAACATAGATATCGGCGGCCCGAGCATGATCCGTGCTGCGGCAAAGAATTATCAGTCGGTTGCTGTAGTAACTCTTGCAGAACAGTATTCTGCAATCATTGAAGAGATGAAAGCTAACAATGGTGAATTGAGTGAAAAACTTCTTTCTGAATTAATGTCCCAGGCGTTCATAACGACAGCAAATTATGATGCGATGATCGCAACCCGTATGCATAAAGAATTCTGTGCCGGATTCCCCTCTTCATTCGCAATTCCTTCCGAGAAGGTTATGGACCTACGGTATGGAGAAAATCCGAACCAGAAGGCTGCATTTTACAAGGACCCCTTCACCCCCGGAATAACTGTTGCCAAAGCAGAACAGCTTCATGGAAAGGAACTTTCATACAACAATATATTGGATCTTGATAAGGCGTTGGATATCGTAACGGATTTTGAGAAACCTACTGCGGTAGTAATGAAGCACACAAACCCCTGTGGTCTTGCCAGTGCGGACAACATCTATGATGCATTTATGACAGCATATGCAGTCGATCCATTGTCTGCGTTCGGTTGTGTAATCGCATTGAACAGAGATTGTACAGTTAAGGTTGCAGAAGAGATTGCAAAGTACTTTGTTGAAGCAGTCATTGCTCCTGATTTCGATGAGAAATCACTGGAGATTCTGACACAGAAGAAAAACATCAGACTCCTAAAGACGAGCACGCCGATTTCACCGAAATGTCGTGTTCGTGAATATAAAATGAAAAAAGTTCAGGGCGGTTTCCTGGTGCAGACAGATGAGGATGTTGTTATTGATCCAAAGAATCTTCAAGTTATCACAAAACGTGCTCCGACCAATGAAGAACTGAAGGCGCTGATGTTTGCCTGGAAATTGGCAAAACATGTGACCTCTAATGCTGTCGTGTACGTCAAAGGTGAACGTGCAGTAGGAATCGGCGCAGGGCAGATGAGCCGCGTTGATTCAGCGATGATTGCGCGCGTGAAGGGTAAAGAAGACACCAAAGGTAGTGTAATGGCTTCTGATGCGTTCTTCCCGTTTAGAGATGGCGTGGATGAAGCTGCAAAGGCGGGTGTAACTGCAATAATACAGCCAGGCGGATCAATAAGAGATCAAGAAGTTATTGATGCCGCAAACGAGCACGGAATGGCTATGGTATTTACGGGCTGTAGGGTATTTAGACATTGATTGGGCGTTCATAGAGATAAACTTGAAAAATAATCAAATCTCTTGCTCGCTATTCTATAGGCATACGAGATTGATTTTTTGATTAAAGGTAACGATATTGACCTTGACGATTTATATTTGCGCCTAAAATGTTTTTATTTTGTTGTTTTCAAGTTTAACTATGTGTTCGCTTATACGCTTTATTAGCTGTTTACCATCATTGTTTAAAACGTCATCGATTGAAATTTTATTGATGGTGCAATAATCAGACGCATTTTTCGAGACGACATATTTGGATGTCTTATCGCCAAATGTTTTGATTTCTTTTCGTTTTAAGAATTTGTCCAAAAATAAGTCTTCTATGCAAGCCGATTGAGATTTGTCAAAGGGCCTGTCTCCCCCAAACTTCATTTTTACATCGAAAATATTCTCTGCCGGAATCATCTCTGCTAGTTTTTTATACGCATCATGACCCCCTTTATCATAATCCAATAAAATGAGGATATTTTCAACACCCAGTATGTTTAGCAGGCTGATAATACGAGGTATTCCCGAAGCCCCCTCTGTGGAAAATGTGATGCCAAAATCAGGTTGAATGGGATAAATCTCCTTTATTGCCGAAAAGAGCAAACAGTCTGTAATGCCCTCGGTTATAAGCATTGTCTTTTTTATATTCAAGGAATCTGAGAGTTTGTAACCTATGGCATCCGTGATTGGAATAACACTGTCCTCATCATGCACATCGTGTAATTTGTTAAATATGACCGTCTCTCTGTATTCAATGCCCTGTTCTTCTTTTTCTTCAACTTTAACTATCCTGATCCGGTCGAGTCTATCCACATCGATAAGATACGGGCTGTGCGTTGTGATAATGCATTGATTTCGTTTAGAGTACTCTCTCAAATCTTCAAGCATGTTTCTCTGCGCATTTGGATGTAAAAATAGTCCTGGTTCATCGATTAACACCAGTGCCTTGCCGTCTTCTATATTGGAACCTTTTAAATTAACGTGGAAGGATAAGTACCATTGGAAGCCTTTACTTCGTTGTGATATTGATTTTGGAGTTCCCTTGTCTCCGTCTATGATGAAAATGGAAATTAATGGATTGTTTATATGAAAACTGATTTGAACAGAATTTTGAGTGTATCTCTTTGAAAAATCATTATTGAAATTTGCAGAATATCTGCCCAACTCAGCAACTTGAGATTGATGTTTGCCCACTTTATCGAACACATTTTTAAAGTTACAACTAGGGATTGTTTTTTCTAATAATTTGATGATTTTATTAGAGTTCGGGTCCTCATAAATTTGTTTTGTGAAATTGTCTGGTAGATTATCTGAAAAACTGTGTATTATCACCTTAGGAATTAGACTATCCAATAACGAAAATGTGCGTGTCACAAGATCTTCGGATTCTGGCGTGTCAACAAGAATGTTATTCAATCTTTTGTAATCCTTAATAGTTTTTTCAGCCCAATATCTTTTCCCAGGCTCAATACAAAATTTCAATCCATCGAATTCTGCATATGAGTGAAAACCTAAAGATTCCTGAATGTGTTTATTTTCAGAATCGAGGAGTTTAAAATTATATTCTATCCGGGGAGGTCTAGAAGAATCAGATTCTGGATACTCAGATTCGTCAAAGTCGGCATTTATTGAATTTAGTTTTTCCAAAGCGTGTAATATGTTTGTTTTACCAGATTCGTTTTTACCAGCCAATATCGTCAGAGTATCATTCATATCGCAATCGATATCAGCTATTGACTTGTAGTTTCTAATATGAAAATTTGTGAGTATCAATTGTAGGCCCATAAAGTCATGTGGAATAACTAATAAAAATCTTGCCCCATTATTTCGGGCAGGATTCATTCTGGATGTTCAAGAATATTGCAGATGCACTTGGTTGTACGATGGAAGAATTATTTTGATTCATCATCAGGGATAATCGGCAACCCTTGGGCTTTTCTCTTCATATGTCCTCCTGGGCCTCCACGTTCATTTCTTGCCTTATCTACACATTCATCATTCTGGCAGCAGAATGCTGCAAAGACAAACTGTGTAGCCTGTTTCCCGCAGAACTGGCATTCGTAATCCTCGATATTCATGTGCGTGCATCAACCTTCTTGATTAATTGTTTTTCTGCATCAAATTTATTGAAATTTCGGGATGTATATTTCTGACCACGCTTCACTCACAGCTTTAGAAATGTTTTGTGAGTCTAGAGTATCCAGCAAACAAGCATCTCTCGAATCGAACTTGGCTGTTTTGTTATTTTGACAAAACATGGGGTGAACCGAATTATTTTTCAGGTTTAGTTTAATATTTCCACAAATGATCATGTTTTTGTAATTGAACTCGGAGAGATAATAAACATTATCTTTCGATGTGCAATCAAACTTAAATTTTACACCGCCCGCATCTTTTAAAGTTACAGTTATGAAATCGGGCAATTTTATGGATTTTTTTGTTGCAACCTCTACCATGAGTATCCCAGTTATGTAGCTACTTTTCATTATATAAAGATAAAAACATTTCAATACACCACATAGATCAACATCACACTGGAATCCGAACGTAGTGAAACTGTCTCAGTACAGGCGTTCGTCGGTGACGAATTCATTCATGAAGGAGAAATAGCACCGGGGGAAAAGAAGACATTGAATTAGTATAAATACAAGTATTCGAAACAGGAACAGCATCCCTTTGTGTTCGTGGAAGTATTCGTTGAGGGGGAAGATGCTCCAGCAGGGCTCGTTACCGTTTATCCGAATACGGCTTTGAGTCACCAGGTGGATCTGAAAGTATCATATCTAGAAGTTTAATGAGAAATGGATTGCCTTCACGGAATGTGTCAATGCGCCCAATGAGATTATGTCCGTGACCTTTGCATAATCCTTCGCATTGTCTTTGGTTATGCGCCCGGAGACCTCCACCAGTATGTTCGGATTGATCTTTTTGATTGCGTCATAGAATACTTTCGTATCTTTAGGCGTCTGGTTGTCGACCATGATGATATTAGGGCTGAATTTTGCCGCCGTTTCCGCATCCTCGATGTTTTCGACTTCGATCTCAACGGTTACTCCGGGCGGGATGGTGCCTGCGAGTTTCATCGCATTCTCTACACCACCTGCGGCTTTGATGTGATTGTCTTTGATCAGCACTGCGTCATACAATCCGTAGCGGTGGGAATGACCTCCGCCGAGCATTATCGCCTTCTTCTCATATTTGCGGAAACCGGGCGTTGTTTTCCTAGTGCCAGCAATGATGATGTTATCATTTGTTTTCCTGCACTCGAGAAGTATGTCATTGGTCGCCGTGGCAACGCCGGACATACGCATCATCATGTTCAACGCTGTACGTTCAGCCGTCAGAATGGATTTCTTCGATCCCGATACTGTCAGTATCTCATCGCCCTTTTTGACACGCTGTCCGTCGTTCACCAACAGATTGACGTTAACGCCAAGAAGGGAAAAGATCTCTGCAGCTTCCTCAACACCCGCAAGAATCGCATTATCCTCGCAGGTGATGGTTGCCGTACCATTCCCTTCGGGAACGAACACTTCCGTTGTGATATCTCCAGATCCGATATCTTCGTCAAGGAAATACACAAGGTCAGTGTTCATTTCTTTCACCTCAGACGTCTAACGTCAACGTCTCACCCGTCTTAGGTAATATGACGTTATAATCCTGAAGGTCCTTGAGGAACAATTCCCTCGTTTCCGAGTGCATTATCACTACGTTTTCAGGCTTACAGTCATGAACGAACTGAACGAGCTGCTGATGATCTGCGTGTGCTGAGAAGGAGTACTTCTGAACTTCGCAGTGTATCTTCGTCTGAACGCCATCTAACATTATCGTTCCCGTTTCCTCGAGCATGCGTCCGTTTGTATCCTCAGCCTGATAACCAACCATGAGAATGGCATTCTTCGGGTTGTCCTTGAATTCCCTGAGGTAGTTCAGGATCGGTCCGCCGTCCATCATTCCGCCGGTCGTTACGATCACATCAGCTTTTTTGGCCTGTGATCTCATTCCTGCGTTGCGTACTTCCGTGAATTTTCTCTTTGCGGCCTTCATCTTCTTGAAGTCCCTCAGATATTCCGGATAGTTCATGTACAATCCCGTGACCGAACGGCTCATGCCGTCCACCCACATCTCGTAACCCAGGTTTCTGAGCAGTAACATTATCTCTTGTGTCCTTCCGGTCGCAAATGACGGTATGAGGACGATTCCTCCTCTATCGTTCACTTCTTTGATCTTGTCGAGGAACGCACGTTCGGTATCCATTCTGTCGGGATGGGTACGTCCGCCGTATGTTCCCTCTATGAAGAGGTTCTCACATTTTACCGGACGTGCTTCGTCAACAAGTCTCTGTTTGATCGTGTGTATGTCTCCGCTGTATAACGTACTCGTATCAACGCCGAATTCGAACATTGATGCACCGGGAATGTGACCGGCTGAGTGCATTGTAACCTCAATGTTATCGAGATCGATGACGTCACCGAATTCCAACGGAACGACGTTTCTCATCGTTCTTTCAATATCTCCCGTGGTGTACGGCGGCGGGAAGTTCTCCGCTTTGGCGATCTTGAGACTGTCGTACATCATGATCTCGCCGATTTCAGCAGACAACGCAGTTGTGAATAACTCCATGTCACCGCGTCCGCATACATTCGGTATCATTCCGCAGTGGTCCAGGTGACAGTGTGTCAAAAACACGTGATCAACCTTAGGACACTGTAAGGGATACTCCGGCGGTTTCGTCGGACTCATCCCGTATTCAACTAACATCGTTTTGTCTTTGGCGGACATGGTCATGCCCATACGGCCTACCATTTCAGCTCCGCCAAGGAATCTGAATTCCATTTTCATTATCTGTATCTCCGCAAATTATTTGCCTCTCGTCCAGAGGACTTAGTGAAAAGACTGTTGCCAGTCTCTGACAGTGATTATGTGAATGTGCTTCGTTAGAAACACGTACACGTGGTTATCTTTTTAGTATTTATTTTGTTTGCTACAGAGCCATTCAAGAAGCACGTCTGTTTAAAAAGAAAAAGGTAGCTTCCGAAAAGAAAATAAAGCAAAGAATCATTGAAAAATAGTCAGATGATTTAGATGAGTGGAAAAAAAGGATTTAGAGTTCCTAGGAAAAGGAGCAAAAAACAATATCAAAGAAGCGTAGAGTTTCCCATAACTTTGACTGAAGAAACGGGACTCGGTGTGAAACTCAAAATCGAAAATGGTGAGGTTATTGTTTGTTCAGAAAAAACAAATGAGCGTATAGACCATGGTAAATTCTCCACTGTATATCAAGGTGAAAATAAAAAAAGATACATAAACGAGATACCATCTGGAAAGATCTATACCGATAGCAATTATGCAGTTGGTGATTTCGAGACATTTTATTCAATTGACACCAATACAATTACCACCAACGGGTTCAATGTTTCTTTCGGGACAATCCTGCAATGGGATTTGTTTGACGACAAATTGAAAAAAGAATTCAAGGTCAATTCACTTAGTTTCGGAAATGGAAGTATTGTATATCTTCCAGATGCTATAGAAAAAATTGAAAATTATATGTGGAGTTTCTTTTTGTCTTCCTTGAATGATGGTGGACACTTGGATTTAACAAAGAAGACGGCCATAATTGTGGACAGTGATAAAGACAATCTTGATAAATACAACAAAGGAGAAGAATTCTTCAAAGGAATCATTGATCAAAAGCCCAACCCGATGAGAAAATTGCCAGATTCCTTTAAGTTTGTATACGCTAACAGTAATAAGAAAAATGAATCGATATTCAATACACTTATCAACACAAATGATCACATTGCCAAAATTGTTTTAGACCGATTTCAAAATGAAAAAGGCGACTACAAAGACAGAAATGAAATACAAGACGCGCTCAGGAATAAAGAAGTGATATCTGCCGCCTATGCAGAATGTATCAAAGACTTGGAGAAAATCAAAATTAATTTTACTATCATAGATGGAGATTAGGCGTAGAATTGTTTTATTTTGAAAGGTTACTTGTACATTTCATTGTCGTTTTTAAATAACCATTATATATGGCTGACGTATTATACAGTTTTGTCAGACAAACATCTGACAGCATGGGGATGCACAATTGTCGAAGTTCAAAGATGGACTAAGAGGCCTAGGCCACAACCTAGGTATGTTGAAACCCGGCGCAAAAAGCAAGCCGGAAGCACCAGTCAGTGCAAACCCTAAACCCACTAGATCACTTTCATCAAAGTTCGCCGGCATTACGTCAATGCTGAAGAAATCACCGAACCCGGCAAAGGATCCGTTCAGTCTTAAGATCGCATTTTATGTTACGTTGATCCTTTCAGCGTTCCTGTTCTGGTTGCCCGTATTAGGCCAAATGGTGGCAGGATACATCGGCGGACGCAAATCAGGTTCAGTGTTGGGCGGATTCGCGGTCACCGCAGGTGCGATATTATTGTTCGTCGCAGTGGCGGGAATACTTACTCTGGCAGGTGTCAGTTTCGTTGATCTGCAGATATCTGTGACGGAATCGGTATTCGGAAGCGTTCCTGCTTTGTCCGAATTCCTGATATCAACGTTCGGATACGCTCAGGAGATGTTCATATCATTCGGTCCCAACGGTTCCGGATTGGTACTGATCGCTTTCATTACAGTCGTATTCGGAATAATCGGCGGAATAATGTCCGGTCAGATCCGCAGCGAACTGATGTACGGAAAGCCGATCGATTCCAGATCCAACAACAGACCTAACGATTCATCGAAGACAGCCAAGAAATCATCATCCTTCGGAAGCTTCGAGGATTACCAGCCTGTACGTGCGTCAGTCGAAACTACTGAGAAGGAAAAGGTACCGATCGTCACCGCACCTGTTACGGAGAAGGCAGTTCCGAAAACAGTTCCCAGGACGGCAACTGTCGCAAGGGCCGCTGAACCCGAAGAAGAGAGATCACCGTTCTCGGCGGTATTGGACATGTCCGACAATACGGTTGCTCCGCAGCGTGAGATCTTATCCAAGCCTGCGGCAGTCGCATCAGCGTCTACATCAAACGATGATTACGATTACATTTAATGTACGTGCGTACGACCTAAAACAAATCTTTTATACAAAACAGCCTTTAGCGGAGAACTAAGGCGATAAGTTTGTTCTGTTCATGCGGTTCGATGATGTTCCCGAAAGATGGGAAATATGTTTGCAATTCATGCGGCGCGGAGAAACAGGCTGGTAAGACTCAACAGTTCACCACCGACTCCAAAAGCCGTGAGACAATGGTTATAGAAGATTCAGCCGCAACACTCCCCAAGACACGTATACTGTGCACGGAGTGCGGTCACAAGGAAGCGTATTTCGTCATAAGACAGACGCGCGCCGCTGATGAACCTGAGACAAGAATATACAGATGCTGCAAGTGCAACCACTCATGGAGAGAGTATTAGATTTTATACTCTCAAATCGATAGCGAAAAGGTGATAACGTGTTCAAAGCAGAGATAAGGTCTGATACCCTGAAAGGAATCGTCAATGTCATATCCACATTGGTCGACGAGGTCAAGTTTTCAGTTGACGCTGAGGGAATCGGATTAAAGGCAGTGGATCCCGCCCACGTGGCGATGATCGAAGTGTATATCGGAAAGGGAGCATTCGAATCATACTCGGCAGAGCCGACCGAGATCGGTGTGGACCTCGACAAAGTGAAGGAAGTCCTGAAACTCGCGGTTTCAGGCGACGTAATATCAATGGAACAGGACGAATCCCACGGCCGTTTGATTTTCAAAGTAGGAAACATCACAAGGCGCATGAACCTCGTGGACACGTCAAGCATGTCCGATCCGAAAGTGCCGCAGCTTTCACTGCAGGCGAAGATCGAAATCGTCGTTGCAGAACTCCAGAAGGGAATCAGAGCAGCTGAGACGATCTCAGACCACATCGCGCTCACCGCGGATGAGGAATTCTTTGAACTGTCTTCGGAAGGCGATACAGATTCAGCATCACTCAGGCTCGACAAGTCGAAACTGAAGGCAATTGAAGCAAAAGCCAAGGTATGCAGCTTGTTCCCGCTCGACTACTTCTCCAACCTGGTGAAGGCAGTACCGTCAGAGACGACGGTGAAGATCGAACTGGATAACGATTACCCGGTAAAGATAGGATTCGACCTTGCTGACGGTAACGGCTCAGTACGTTACCTGCTTGCACCCAGGATTGAAAGCGACTGAAGGTGTGAAGGTTGGAGTACAGCGTAGAGGACTTGAGCAGGATAGCGTATCGCATCAGGATGCATGTCATCGAGATGACATCCCGTGCGGGTTCAGGCCATCCCGGAGGTTCTCTCTCATCCGCCGAATTAATGACGGCGTTATATTTCGGGGTAATGAAACACGACCCGAAGAACCCTGCGTGGGACGAACGCGATAAGTTCGTTCTGTCAAAGGGACACGTTGCACCTGTGCTGTACGCCACACTCGCGGAAGCGGGTTACTTCTCAGTCGAAACATTACCAACGCTCAGAAAGATCGGATCGATACTTCAGGGACACCCGGTAAAGGGAAAGGTTCCAGGCGTAGAGATGTCCACCGGATCCCTGGGGCAGGGATTGAGCATGAGCTGCGGAATGGCTCTTGCAGCGAGGCTTGACAAGAGCGATTCAAGGATGTACTGTCTGCTTGGTGACGGAGAGTTGCAGAGCGGACAGGTCTGGGAGGCCGCCATGCTTGCCGGACACTACAAACTTGACAATATCACCGCATTCATAGACCGCAATCACTTACAGATCACCGGCGATACGGAGAAAGCGATCGGACTTGACCCGCTGGCGGACAAGTGGAAGGCATTCAGATGGAATGTCATCGAGATCGACGGTCACTGCATGAAGTCGATCATCGACGCATGCAAGAAGGCAAAGAAATTCAAGGGTATGCCGACGATGATCATTTTGAACACGATCAAAGGAAAGGGCGTTTCCTTCATGGAAGGTAACGCGGACTTCCATGGAAAGGCATGCAAGCCTGACGAAGAGGAAAAAGCAAAATGTGAACTCAGGGGGCACTGCTGATGTCCGAGAAGAAAGCACAGCGTTCGTATTACGGTAAAGCATTGGCCGACCTGGCCTCACGTGAGGACATAGTCGTATTGGATGCAGATCTGGCAGGATCAACAAAAACATCCGACTTCCAGAAGGTCGCGCCGGAGAGATTCTTCCAGATCGGTATCGCCGAACAGAACATGATCGGCGTGGCTTCAGGATTAGCAGCATCCGGTAAAACCGTATTCGCATCAACATTTGCGGTATTCGCATCAGGACGCACATGGGAACAGATCCGTCTCGCAGTGGCATATCCGAAAATGAATGTCAAAGTTGTTGCAACGCACTGTGGCATCAGCGTCGGTGAGGACGGAGCGTCACATCAGGCGTTGGAAGACATTGCGATCATGCGTGCACTTCCGAACATGGTTGTCATCTCTCCAGCAGATGCGTATGAAGCGTATGCGGCAACGAAGGCAATAGCGGATTATAACGGACCTGTTTACATGAGGATGGGACGCAGCGACTTCCCGACGATCCTGCCGGAAGACGTTGGATTCACGATCGGAAAAGCAACAGTCCTTAGAGAAGGAAAAGACGTCACGTTATTCGGAACCGGTCAGATGTTGACAGAATGTATCGCAGCTGCGGAAGTACTTGCGCAGGAAAAGATCAGTGCGGAAGTAATCAACGTTTCAACGATCAAACCGTTGGATTCGGAGACTGTATTGAAGTCTGTGAAGAAGACAAGATGTGCAGTCACTGCAGAAGAGCACAGCATCGTAGGCGGCCTCGGTTCCGCTGTCATGGAATGCATATGCGAACATGACCCAGTGCCGGTATTCAGAGTAGGAACGAAAGACACGTTCGGCGAATCCGGAAACCCCGCGGACCTTATGAAAAAGTACGGTCTGACGGCAGAAGACATAGTCAAAGCGGCCAAAGAGGCCGTTTCTAAAAAAGTTAAGAAAGGGTGGAGAAAATGAAGATATTCATCGACACGGCAAACATTGAAAAGATCAAAGAAATAAACGACTGGGGAATTCTCGACGGAGTTACGACGAACCCGAGTCTCATTGCAAAGGAAAAGACGGATCTGAAGACATGCATCAAGGCGATCTCAGAGATCGTCAACGGTCCGATCTCCGCTGAAGCAATATCAATGGACGCGAAAGGNATGATCAAAGAAGGTCGNGAACTCGCAAAGATCCACGACAATGTTAACGTGAAACTCCCGATGTGCGTCGAGGCACTCAAAGCAACAAAGGTCCTTTCCGCAGAGGGGATCGATGTCAACGTTACGTTGATATTCTCACCGCACCAGGCACTCTTGGCTGCAAAGGCAGGCGCAAGGTTCGTTTCACCGTTCGTCGGACGTCTGGATGACATCGGCCAGTCCGGTTCCGAGACACTTTCACAGATCATGGAGATCTTCTGCAACTACGAATGCGAGACGGAAGTTATTGCAGCAAGCATCAGGCATCCGATACACGTTCTCGAAGCGTCACTCATTGGCGCGGATATCGCAACGATTCCGTACGACATACTCGTGAAGATGATCAACCATCCGAAGACGGATGAGGGAATAAAGACGTTCCTTGCAGATTATGAGAAGTCAAAAAAGTGATTGCGACATTCTGATCGCAGGTGCCGGCCCGGCCGGAACCATTACTGCAAGAAAACTTGCCTCGGATTTTTCTGTTACGGTATTAGAGGATCATCCCGTCTCAGGACGCCCCGTGCAGTGTACCGGGCTTGTATCCGACGACGTTCTGGAAATGTCAGGAGTTAATCTAGACGTACTCAATTCGTTATACGGTGCCAACATTCATTTTCCCGGTGGAGGAGTATTGTCCGCACGTTCCGAGAAAAGAAAGGCGATAATCATCGACCGTTCGGAACTTGATAGCAAAATGGCTACCGCCGCGATTGATGCGGGAGCCGAGATACGATACGGAACGAAGTATGTATCACACAACGTCAACGATGGCGTCAGTATAGAAACATCATCCGGTTTCGTAACATCAGAGATGATAATCGGTGCGGATGGTCACAGCTCCCGAGTTGCAGCATCATTGGGAAAGAACGATCCCATGGAATATGTCCGCGGTTTGCAGCTTGACTTGTCACACACGTTGGACGACCAGGAGATATTGGACTTGTACATCGGTTCGCAGTATGCACCCGGATTCTTTGCCTGGGTCATTCCATTTGGAGACATTACCAGAGTTGGTTTGTGCTCCACATTCAATGACCTTCCGCCCGCAGAATATCTGCCGAATCTCCTGAGGAAAGTCGGACTTCAGGACAAGAGGGTTCTAGAGAAACACTCCGGAAAGATACCATTGGGCGGACGGAGGAGAACGTACGGAGACAATCTGCTGTTGATCGGAGATGCCGCATGTCAAGTGAAGCCCATATCCGGCGGAGGACTGCAACCGATATTCCGCGCCGTCGACCCGTTGTGTGAAACCGTCAGGGAGGCATTCTCCGAAGACAACATGACGGCATCATTCCTTAAAGTTTACGAGAAAAGATGGAAGAACGAGATAGGCAAGGAGCTGAAGAACGGATATCGTCTCAGAAAGACCTACGTGAAGATGCGGGACGACGAATTCGACAGGATATTCGATCTTATGAACAAAGACGACACGATCTCAAAATTTGACGAGATCGATATAGATAATCCGAGTTCCGTTGTGCGTCCGATACTGAAAAAGAATCCGGCACTTGCATCCGGGCTCATGTCCATTGGAATAAAGACGATGTTCAGGTGATTTTGTGAAATATGCCAAGATATCCTCATCGGAAGCTTCAGAGATGATTCCTGAACTGATGTGCCAGGATGTCGTTGACCGTAACGTCAAGATAAGAAAATCTGAAGGATTCAGATACGTTCCGATACTGCCGGATTCTGAAGAAGTGGTGCAGACGCGGGGATTCGAACTCCTTGAATGCGGTACATTCAGCCGTGGACGCAAGAGTCCGCAGGAACGCATCCTCGGATCGCTTTCCGACCTCCCCAAAGAGGTTCTTGACGAACTTCCGATGAGGTGGGAGTATGTCGGCGACATTGTGATAATCAGATCGGATGTGCCGGAAATGTACCATGAAATGATCGGCAAGGTGTACGCAGAGGAACTGGACGCAAAAACAGTCTGCATAGACAGCAGCGGTGTTTCCGGAGAGTTCAGAAAACCGTCCATGAAGGTCATATTCGGTTCTGACACGCTTTCAACGAGGTTGGAGAACGGCATACGTTACCGTTTTGATGTCACCAAGGTGATGTTCGCATCCGGCAATACTGACGAAAGGGAGCGCATGAAGCGTCTGGACTGTTCCGGGGAGACGGTTGTGGACATGTTCGCCGGAATCGGTTACTTCACGTTGCCGATAGCGAAGTTCACTGGTGCTTCAAAGATCATTGCGTGCGAAAAGAATCCCGATTCGTATGAATTCCTTGTAAAGAACGTTGAGATCAACTCCGTCACGGACACAGTGCAACCGATGCTCGGGGACAACAGGGATATTCCCGGAACTAACTTCGCAGACCGTATCCTCATGGGATATGTTCAGAAGACCTCGGAGTTTTTGGATAAGGCGCTGGAGATGGTCAAGGAAGGCGGGATTATTCACTATCATGATACGTTTTACGTAAATGAATACAAACAGAAGATCAACGAAATATTTTCATCAAAACCCATAGAATATGAGATATTGGGAATAAAGGAAGTTAAGTCGTTTGCCCCATCGGTATCGCATTACGTCGCTGATGTGAAGATCAAACAGATTCGCCGGAGCCCGAAGCAGTGAGAAGAGTGTTCATCGCGTCGCGGTACTTGTCACCCTCGGTTTCGATCAGCTGTTTTACGAACGGCATGAGATATTTTGCGAAGTCCTCCTCTTCCGCGGAGAACTTCCATCCTGCGGATTCGTTTGACGACAATGCCATGATGAATGCTCTCGCAATTGAACGTGATTTGTAGTCCTTTATTCCAGCGGCGTCGATCTCTTTTCTGAGGAGTGATTCACCGCCGACCTTGGCTGCTTTTGCAAAGCGGTCTGTGGCTTTTGTGACAGTGCCAGGCTTGTTGAATACAGGCAATCTTGAAACAATATCCTCGGACATGAACTGTATGTTCGCGTTCGATATTGTCTGCGACGGATTCATTTTTGAGACATCACCCATCCTGTCTGCGATCGCAGGACTTGTGAACGCGGCGATGATCTTCTTGTAGTTGTTTTCCCAGATCAGTCCCAACGCCTCCGACGCACGGTCCGTACGTACGACGACAGGGATCGCATTATCCTTCAGGAATGATTTCAGGGCATGTTTCTCAAGGTCTGATCCCTTCAGTTCTCCCAGGAATGTTTCTAAATCGGAACCGTAGTTCTTCGATCCAATGATGTAGGTTGCAACGTCGTGTTTCTTCAACTCGTTCAGTTTATCCTTCAGAACGACGCTTATCAGCATCCTGTCTGTGACCTGCCCCATCATGTATTGCTTCAGGAGATCTCCCTGAACAACATCCTTTCCGCCCTTGTGGTCCTTGCTGTACTTGTGTTCCACATACACTTCAATGTCATCCATCGGGTCTGCGGTCATCAGTCTGGAGATGACGTACTGCAGAGTTGCGACCTCTTTCGCACAGTTCCTGCATATGCGGATCTCCTGATTCAGTGATTTGACCTTGATGACAAGTATTCCTTCGATATCGTGTCCGCATGACAGTCCGTCATCGGGGAATTCGTACGGTGACTCCCAGAATGTGTCCAGAAGATAGTCCTCGGGCATGTTCGGTATGTTCGAGCATACCAATTGATCATCAAATGAGTACAAGTGAAGCTTGTTCTTTCTTGCGACGTTTCCGTAAAGGAGGAGCCTCATTTTCGGATCGTTGTAATATTGTGTTCCAATGAGTTTGTCGTTACCGACGGTTCCGCGTATCGCGAATGGTACGACTTCGCCGGCGATCCTTGCTGATGCCAGGTAGGGTATTCCCCCTGCTGCGTAGAGCGACATCGTTCCCGCACACGCTTTGAAGATATCGTCACCGCCTTTCGTCGCGGCTTTTTCCAAAGCTTTGTAATCGTCCTTTATCCCATCCAGCCTGTCGATCAACGCGAACGTCTTGTCAAAAACGCACTTCCTGCAGTTTCCGGCACATTTCGGTCTCAATATACCGGGATTGTTCCAGATATCCTTGGCACGGTCAAGAATGTCACTCTCCAAACGTTTCGGAGTGTGTCTCGCGCCTCTGAATCTGGATTTTTTCGCCATATAACCTCATTTGTCCCCTTCTAAATAAAGATGCGTCTCCGAAGGAGTTTATATTACACGACGGAGATGCGGAGGCGATGGACGCGGAAGCCCACAGGAAGAAGGTAAGGGAGTTCTTGGCTAGACCCCCATTCTCGAAACGCAATATTTCGAAGAAGGACCTTACGTTGTTCTGTACCGCATTGACGCATGACAGCTACTCCAATGAATCCGAGAATCTGGAATCGTACGAAAGATTGGAATTTCTGGGCGATGCGGTTGTTGAATTGATAGTGTGCGACCACATCTTCCATTCACCGCTGGGTTCCGAAGGTAACATGACGACGCAGAAGCAGGAGATCGTCGCCAACAGGAAGATGTCCTCGAAACTTATTGAGAAGGGATTGAGTCTGAATGATGTGATGCTGGTCGGACACGGTCATATTGACAAGATCACGAAATCAATCATTCTCGAAGAGAACATGCGTGCCGATTCCTTCGAAGCGTTGATCGGAGCATTCTATCTCATTTACGGTTTGGAAGAAACCAGGCGTGTCGTGACGGATACGTTAATTTCGTGATGTTCGATGCATATATAACCGCGCGTTCCTATTATCGGGTACTATGAATGTCGATGAGACAGCCAGGGCGATAACCGATATGAGCATACGCGGAGCTGGAAGAATTGCCAGGGCGTGTGCGTCGGCACTTCGTGATTTTGCAGAGAATTACAAGGGCAAGGATATCACGGTATTCGGAAAGGACCTTGCCAAGGCCGTGGACACGCTTGTTGCATCCAGGCCGACTGCAGTATCATTATGGAACGGCGTTCAATCCACGATAAAAGGCATTGATTATGCAAAGACCGTGGATGACGCAAAAGCCGCAATAATCAACAATGCTGGCACATTCATAGAGAAGTCAGAAAGGGCCGTCGAGGCGATAGCGAAGATCGGCGCCAAGAGGATCAATGATGGTGATACTGTTCTGACGATATGCAATAGCAGTGCAGCTATCGGAACGATGATAGAGGCGCACAGACAGGGTAAGAAAATTAAAGTCTTCGCAGCGGAAACCCGCCCGAAGAGACAGGGCCTTCTGACAGTCACGGAGTTGTCCAAAGCAGGCATTGATACAACGTTGATCGTGGACAGTGCCGTACGTTCAGTGATGAAGGACGTGGACATCGTAATGGTCGGTGCCGATACGATAACTGCCCAAGGTGCAGTCGTAAACAAGATCGGGACATCACAGGTCGCTCTGGCGGCGCATGAGGCACGCGTTCCGTTCATCGTCTGTTCAGAAACATACAAATTTTCAACGGCAACACTGTTTGGCGATACGGTCGTGATCGAGGAACGTGATGCTTCGGAAGTCGCCAAAGAAAGTGAAATCCCGAAGAAGGTGAAGGTATTCAATCCCGTGTTCGACTGCACGCCGTCGAAATATATCGACACGATCATAACGGAAGAGGGAATGATTCATCCTGCTGCGGTGTTCGGCATGATGATGAGACTTTACGGCCCGAAACTCTTCGAAAGGACGGAGTGATCCAATGAAAGAATATTCTTACTTACACATTAACGAAAAGGTCGACTCGGAAGACTATGTGATATGCAAATACCGTGTGAAGACGCAGATGCCGATGAACAAGGCTGCCGAAGCGATAGCGGCAGAGCAGTCCACCGGAACATGGACTGGAATATCGACACTGAAGGACGATGTTTTCGACAAGTACGGTGCCAAGGTCCTTTCGATCGAAGGCGATACGACTGTTATTGCGTTCCCCGTCGAGGATTTCAGCATCGAGGTCGGCGGTGTGCCGCAGATACTCAGCGTCATCGCAGGAAACCTGTTCGGTCTGGAATCCATTGAGAAAGTGAGACTGGAAGACGTCGACTTCCCGAAATCAATATTAGAACAGTTCCCAGGTCCGAACTTTGGTATCGACGGATTGAGAAAAGCGCTCAAACGTCCTGAGAAGCCGTTGGTCGGCACCATTGTGAAACCCAAGATAGGATTGTCACCGAAGGACTTTGCCGATTACATCTACGAGGCGGGAATGGGCGGTCTGACGAACGGAAAGGATGATGAAACACTGGTAGACCAGACATTCTGCCCGATCGAGGACAGGACGGTCGCGGTCGCGGATGCACTTGACAGGCTGAAGAGCGAAGGTCATGAGATGCTCCATGCGATCAATATCTCAACGTCCGGCCATAAGATCGTGGAACTGGCGGAAAAGGTTCAGGGATGGGGTGCGAAGCAGATCATGGTTGACGTGATCACATGCGGTTTCGCGGCCATTCAGGCTTTGGCGGAAGATCCGTCGATAAAGGTTCCGATACATGTTCACCGTACAATGCACGGTGCTCTGACGAAGGATCCGTTACACGGAATATCAATGGTCCCGATAGCGAAGTTATGCAGGATGTGCGGCGGAGATGCATTGCACATCGGTACATTGGGAGCGGGAAAGATGTCCGGAGGCGTTTCGGACGATCACAAGAACCTTGATGTCTGTATAGACAAGAAGATGCCGTATAAGACGGTCATGCCCGTATGTTCCGGAGGTGTTTATCCCGGCGTTGTCGGCAAGATAGTCAAGGCCGCTGGAATGGACGCACAGATACAGGCCGGAGGCGGCGTCGCAGGTCACCCCGGAGGCGTCAGAAAGGGTGCGATGGCAATGTGCCAGGCAGTTGACGCAGCATACAAGGGAATCGATGTCAAAGAATATGCGAAGACTCATCCCGAACTTCAGATAGCGTTAGAAAGGTGGGGTACGAAATGATACTTACGATCAAGAAATATGATGTTGATGTCTCAGAAGACAAGGTGATACTGAATACGGCTGACGCTGCAGAGATAGGCGTCAAAGATTTGGACAGGGTTCGTATCGATTCCAAGAAACCGTTGACGGTCATGGTGGAGATGTCAGACACGCTCGTCAAGTCAGGAACGGTCCTTGTACCATTGGAAGTTCTTGCGAAGATAGGGATGAAGGATAAGGAGTCCGTAAACGTAGCATATTCCCCGAAACCCGAGTCGGTGAGAAGCATCCGCAAGAAGATGGACGGACTGGCGCTGACAAAGGAAGAGATCAACGAGGTCGTTTTTGATATTCTCGATTCAAAATTATCCAAAATAGAGGTGTCTGCATGGTTGACGGCATTGTACATCAACGGAATGGACATTGATGAGATAGCGAATTTCACGGTATCGATGGTCAACACCGGTGACAAGGTGGAATTCGATCGCCAGCCAGTATTTGATTTCCACAGTATCGGCGGTGCACCTGGAAACAAGATCACTCCCATTGTCGTTTCAATCGTTGCCGCAGCCGGTCTGATGTTACCGAAAACATCGTCAAGGGCGATAAGCAGCGCATGCGGAACATCCGACTTCGTGGAAACCTTCTGCGATGTGGAGCTGGATGCAAAGACGCTGAAGAAAATATCCGAGGAGGTCGGCGGAGTATTGGCATGGGGTGGTTCGATGAATCTTGCTCCGGTTGATGATATGGTCATCAACATCGAATATCCGCTTGGAATCAATCCGAGGGCGCAGATGTTGGCCTCGATCCTGAGCAAAAAGATGGCTATCGGCGCAACACATCTGCTGATGGATATTCCGATGGGCCCCGGCACCAAAGTGAAATCGCTTGAAGAGGCGCAGAAGTATGCAATGGATTTCATGTCCCTCGGCGAGCATTTGGGAATGCACGTTGAATGTGCGATAACATACGGTGACCAGCCGATAGGATCCGCGATAGGGCCGAAATTGGAAGCAAGGGAATGCATCAGGATACTGGAAGGTCAGAACCATCCTTCAAGCGTTATAGAGAAAGCGTGTGACCTTGCCGGAATGATATTGGAAATGGGCGGAATACACGACGGACCGAAAAGAGCCAGAGAGATACTTGAGTCCGGTGATGCTCACAAGAAATTCATGGAAATAGTCGTAGCTCAGGGCGGCAGGAAGGATCTGAAAGCGGACGACCTCGAACCGGGAAAATTCGTTTTCAACATTACGTCAACGAAATCCGGATACGTACACGCAATAAAGAACAAGGACCTCGTGGCAATAGCACGTGCCGCAGGCGCACCGAACGACAAGGGCGCAGGAATACTCCTGGAAAGGAAGAAAGGCCAGAGAGTGGAGAAAGGCGATGTTCTTATGCAATTGTACGCAGACAACGAGGCCAAGGGAACGAGGGCCAAGGAACTGGCGATAAAGCTGCAGCCGATCGACATCGAGGGAATGTTGATAAAGAAGGTCGCCAGTGCAAGGCCACGTAATTAGTCGAGGTGAAAAATTGGAAAAGGATGCACATTCTTTAATCGGATTCGGAATGGGGGCGATGATAGCATTATTCTCATTCTTTTTTCCGGCGACGCTTGTAATTGATACAGGGTATGGGCTTTCTAAGTACAATGCACTAACGCTGGTAACCGATTATTCACAACTGGCCAATGGTCCCGAGACGTTTGTTCTTCTTCTACCCTTGATATCTGTGTTCTTGGGCGTGATATTGGCTTTGATTTTTCTGTTTGTCTCGCACAGAGAGAACAGGTGGATATTCTTATTAGTCACAGGCATGGTGATGGTATGCAATTCCATCTTCCTCCTGGGTCTGTTCAGGGAGCCTGAGATTCTAAAGGAGTTTTACATTCCGTTAATGTTCTTGCTCTGTACGGCCCTGTTGCTCGTGTATACATTGAGGTTCCGTCAGGGATATACGGACAAGAGCGCATACATAGCGATCTTAGTGGTATGGACGGTGCTCACGGGAATACTCGTGGATACCAGGGTAATTCCGACAATTGGTTTTGTTGTGTCGATATCCGCAGCCCTTATAGCTTGGATAACGATCAAATTTGAACCTGAGCTTTATGAAGGAGGAAAAATGCCTGTTTCACTTGCGATAGGGGCTCTGGTCAGCGCTCTGTTATCCGTGACAGTAATGCCGTTTTTCTTAATGTTAAGTAATAGTGGCTTTAATCATATGAAGGGGTTCGAAATACTCGAGAGTGGCGCTGGTATATGGCCAGCTTCCCTGATTGTTGCATGCATTCTGTTGGTCATCCCGGTCGTCCTATCTGTCTGGGGGACGGGCGCATCATGGGAAAGGTTCCTGTTGATGGCATCAGGTATGACAGTTATGAGTCTCGGAATAATGTCGATTTTGCTTACTACATACTGTTCTATAAGCACGTCTATGGGTATGTACGGTTATAGCACGACATACATTGTGATTTCCGTCGGAATAGGTGCAATCGTGATGACCCTCGCGGGAAGGACAATCTACAAGAAGGCCAGTACTATAGGCGGTATGTGAGAACTATCGAAGGAGTGATGAGTCGAACATGATAATAATCAGTGAGAGGATCAACGGCCTTTTCCAATCGATCGGAAAAGCGATAGATGCCAAGGACACCAAGGTAATCCAGGATGCTGTTCTCCGTCAGATATCGAAAGGTGCGAACGTTCTCGATATCAATGTCGGACCGGGACGCGGTGCGGATGCCCCGGCAGCCATGAAATGGTTGGTGGAGACAGTCCAGGCTGTAACCGACGTTCCGTTGTGCATCGACACCCCAGGAATCAAGTCAATGCAGGCAGGCCTGGAAGCTTCCAACAATCCTACCATAATCAATTCCACTACGGCCGAAGCTGAAAAAATGGCTGCGCTGTTCCCGCTGGCGGCTCAATACAATTCTGAGATCATATGTCTGACCATGGACGAACGCGGCGTTCCCAACGACGCCGATTCAAGGGCAGAGATGGCAATGCTGATGATGATGACCGCAATGGAACACGGAATAACATCAGATAGGATATACCTTGATCCGTTGGTGCTTCCGACATGTGCGGCTCAGGACCAGGGGCAGAAAGTACTCGATTCGATCAGGGCATTCCGTACGCTTGATGATCCTGCTCCGAAGACGGTCGTCGGTCTCAGCAACATCTCGAACGGTGCATCAGGACGCCCGCTGATAAACAGGACATTCTTCGCAATGCTCGCCGGCGCAGGATTGAGCGCGGCGATAATGGATCCCGAGGACGACGAACTGATGAATGTCGTGAAAACCGCAGACATACTGCTGGACAAGAGTCTGTACTGTAACGACTATCTTAGGGTATAAGTCCCGCATTCTCGACCAATGGGCGTACGCCAGCGTACCAGAAGACGGGCATGATGTGAACTCCGGAGACTCCTTTTATGGAACGGATCGCCTCTATCGTTTCCGTTGCGATCCTTATTCCTTCCTTTTCCTCGTCCGAGGCACTCTCCATTCTTTTCACGATCTCGTCAGTAACGCACATTCCCGGAATATCGTTGGCGAGATGTTTCGTCACCTTCAGACTTTTGAGCGGAAGGATTCCTGCGATTATCTTCGTGTCCTTGTGGATCCCGTTCTCGGTCACGAGGGACATCCACTCTTTGAATTTCTCTATATCAAAGACAGGCTGGGTCTGTACGAACTGTGCTCCTGCTGATGACTTGTTAAGCAGTCTGATGATATGCAGTTCCTGAGGGTCTCCAAATGGATTGGTCACACCGCCCAGGAACAGCTTCGGAGCCGTTTTCAACTTGTCACCGGACCAGAGTTCGCCACGGTCGCGCATCTTCCCGAATACCATCAGCTGCTGTGTTGAGTCGATATCGTAAACGTTCTTCGCGTCCGGCTGAGTTCCGAACGATTGGTGGTCGCCGGAGAGGCAGAGGATATTCTCTATTCCTAATGATGCTGCTCCGAGGACATCGGATTGCATCGCAATTCTGTTTCTGTCACGGCAGACCATCTGCATGATCGGCTCCAGACCTTCTCTGAGACAGAAGAGACTTCCTGCCAGTGACGACAGTCTTACTGCGGCCGTCTGATTATCGGTTATGTTGTAAGCGTCCGCACATCCCCTGACCTTGTCGATCAGTTTGACGAAGTCAGCGCCGTCAGCAGACCTGGGCGGTCCGATTTCAGTTGTAACGACGAATTTACCATCGGAGAGTTTCTGTTCAAGTTCGGAGATGTTCACACCTCCTTCTTTACGGTCCTTGATCCGCCGGACCTGCTCTTTGACCAGTCTTTGGGCGGCAACGGTGTGCATAACGTCTTCAGTTCGTTGCGTTCCTTCAATCCCAAGTAAATCTGATGCCATGCACAGTCCGTGTCCGGATCTATCTCGCACTTGCCGTCATGCGATCCACCGCACGGTCCGTTCTGGAGGCTTTTCGAGCAACGTGCCAGCGGACAGATTCCTGCAGTGCGGTGAATTGTACAGTTTCCGCATCCCATGCATTTCTCCTTGAACACGCCGCGTCTAACGGGTGCACCCATGTTTGACGTGTTTACGGCGGGAATGACCTTCTTGTGCGGAAAGTTCTCGCTCATCATCTGAGCACCCACTCCGCATCCCATTGACAGAATGATGTCGTGTTCATTGATCAGATCTGCCGCCTCATCCTCAAAACGACGTTCGCATTGTCTTTTCAGTGTTATTCCGCGGACCTTCCATCCTTTGTTCTCGTTCTTTGAGAATTCTTTCAACTGCTGAACGACCTTCTTAACTTCGTCCTTGCCTCCGGCGAGACAGACGGAGACGCATGAGTCGCAACCGATGACCAATATGCGGTCCCCTGAGTACATCGATATGAGTTTCAGGATCTCTTCGATCGGTTTCTGTTCACCAATTATCATTGAATCACCCGGAGGAATTCTGATTATACAACATCCATACTTAAACATTATTGAAAAATATTCATAATAAGACATATTTTTGTGATTAATTATTCTTTATAGGAATATTTCACATGACAACGTTATTATCGGTTGTGCCGATGAAGAGGTATGCGTATAGCTTGTTTCACGGTCGATTTGGACAGGGATGTGAACATTCCGATATCCCCATGGGAAGCCGGATCCACGGACCGCGGTCACGGTGTGGCGCCGCGTTTCAAATCGACGGCGAAAGGTTCCAGGATGCTGTCGAAACTGTTCACAGAAACTGGCATCGACGCAACGTTCTTCGCTGAAGCGAGGACGTTACAGGAAGTTTCCGATGACATTCTTGATTATGAGATAGCGATGCACGGCCTTGAACATGAAGACCTGAGCATGCTGGATGAGAACGATACGGAGCAGATAATCTTCGACGCTTCTGATATAATATGGGATATTGCCGGTCAGAGGCCGGAAGGCTTCCGCGCACCGTACATGAAACCGAATGACGAGATGTACGAGATCCTTCTGGACGCCGGAGTGACGTATGATTCCTCGAATTACGTCGACGTATCGAAAACCATACGTCCCTACGAACTGAACGGTCTGACCGAAATACCCGTGCCGAAAGATACCGACGGCAACGGGAAGAACATCTACGGATACCTTTGGGCGATGCACGAGAACAAGCGCTCACCGCAGGATTACATCGATCTCGCATCGAAGATGGAAGACGGGGTTTTCGTTATTGCTACGCACTCCTGGCACATGGTGGAATCCGTCGACGACGGGATGATGGACAGCGCACGCAAGAAAGTCAATCTGGAAAACGTCCGTCAGGTGATCGAAGGTCTCCAAAAGAAAGGATTCGAATTCACCTCCATGTCTCACGCGTCGCGCATTACTTTCTAAAACAATAAATACGGCTCAGACAATGCTCGCATGATGAGTTCCGTTGAAGCTAGGCTGATAAGCGGTAGCGACGTATCGTCAGAGATATACGGAGAGCTTGCTCAGAGGATCCAAGCTCTGAAGTCGAAAAGTGTCATTCCCGGTCTAGCCGTAATACTCGTGGGAGAGGACCCTGCATCTCAGGTCTATGTGAGAATGAAGGGCAAGAAGTGCGAGGAACTGGGAATGAAATCCGTTACGATCGTGCTTCCCAGGGAGACGACCGAAAAAGATCTTTTGGCCAAGGTTTCCGAACTGAATGCAGATAAGAGCATTCATGGAATGCTTGTTCAGTTGCCGTTACCAAATCATATCAACGAAACCAACGTGATCAATGCCATCGACCCGAAGAAGGATGTGGATTGCTTCCATCCCGCAAACGTGGGAAAGATGCTGATAGGCGACCCCGGATTCTTACCGGCAACGCCCGCAGGAGTGCAGCAGATGCTTATCCGTTCGAATATTGAGACGTCCGGAAAGAACATCGTTGTCGTCGGGCGTTCCAATATTGTCGGAAAACCGATGGCCGCAATGCTCATGCAGAAGGGAAAGGGTGCTGATGCTACGGTGACCGTAGTGCACTCCAGGACCAAAGATATCGCTTCATACACAAAGGCCGCGGACATACTCATAGTAGCCATCGGCAAACCCCGCTTCGTTACGGCGGACATGGTGAAGGACGGCGCCGTCGTCATTGACGTCGGTACCAACAGGATTGAGGACAAGGATCATCCCAAGGGATCGAGACTTGTCGGTGATGTCGATTTCGACAACGTCAAGAAGAAGGCGTCAGCAATAACGCCCGTTCCCGGTGGAGTGGGCCCGATGACGATATGCATGCTCATGGACAATACCGTCCGTGCAGCCGAAAATTACGCTCATAGGTGATAAAATGATGAGAGAATGCGATGTTCACGGTTACTACCGTGACGAAGAGTGCCCGATATGCGGCGAACAGGGAAAATTCCTGATGAACGACTTCGAATTGGAACGCCTGGGAAGGACCATGGCGGGAATACTCAGACACGGTCGTTTCGATCTCGAGATGGATGATCAGGGTTTTGTTGACCTCAGGGAAATGGTCGCGGAGGTCCAGAACAGCAACAAGAGGATGCACTGGTTGAGACCGCACCATGTAATCGCGCTTGTGGAAACGGACCCGAAGGGACGTTACCAGGTCTCCGGAGACATGGTGCGTGCGACCTACGGTCACACTATCCAGTTGGATCTGAATCTTCCAACGGACGATGTTCCGATGGTGTTGTTCTACCCGACCACGCCGGAAGAGGCGGACATCATACTGGAAGTCGGCCTTCTGCCGTCTGACCGTTCAATGGTCCACCTGTCCCTGACGTATACGGATGCATACAGTGCCGGATCCGTCAGAACCGAGGTTCCGGTAATTCTTGCCATCGATACTGTATCGTGCTGCGATGAGGGATATGTGATCGGACGTGCCGGTAAAACGGTGTTCCTGTGCGAACAGGTGCCGCCGCAGTGTCTGAAGATCGCACACGAAGAGGAATACGATTAATCATGCCGACCGTACTGAGACCGGACGAGGTCCGCGAGAAATACGGAAAACTGTTCTGCGCAGGGTTCTTCACCATAGTGGATGAGGAGAACGGCGTTGCGCAGATAGTGGAAAGGTGCACATCCAGGGGCCCCATAGAATGGGACATCGTCAACCGCAAACGCACCGGCGGAGTCCTCACGGACATTAAATGTGACGGCCTGACGATGATAATGGACGTGAAGATCGGCGAGAAGCCGTTGAAATTCGGTCCCGTATCAGCCGATCTCGGAGGCCAGGGTATAAGCGCGCTTAAGGTCGTTGGCGACAGAGTTCACACAAAATGGATGGGTCTGGCCGGCGCAAGCGTCGGAATAGGTGCATGCATACCCCAGTCTTCTGATGTCATTGAGACAATATATCCGGACGATTTCAAGATCGGCGGCGCACACAAGGCCGAGGTCGAGATCGTAACGCCGAAGATGGTCCGCGTGATCATCGGTGTTGATGACACTGATACGAAAGACAAAGGCGCATCATGGGTCACGACTATGAAATTGGGACGCGAATGTCCGATCGGACGTTTCATCGATCATAAGATAATCCAGCTCAATCCGAAAGCACCGAACAAAACAACGAACTGCTGTTCCACTGCTGTGTCATTCGCAGTGAAGCCCGAGGAAGTTCCTGCGCTGATAGAATTCGCCAAGAAGTTCCTTGCCGAGAACACATATTCCGACGATACTGTAATGACAGTGTTCACCGGACTGAAGATCCCGGCGAAACTGGAGAAGTTCGGTTGGGATGCGAAATCCATTTTGTACAAACCAGAGGATGCCGAGAAGGTGGCCAAGGAAACCGGCGTTGAAATAATCGAGATAACGGGAATCCGCGGCGTCATCGGTGCCGTGGCCGCGATAGGATGCTTCGATATGGGCATCCGTTCGTCGGGAATACCGGAGGACTTCGAGTAATCATGTCTCTCCAGAGGGATCTCAGCAGTCTGATCTCCGGCCTTTCGTACGGACAGTACGAGGGCAAACTGGAGAAAGAGGTCCTGAAGGGAGGGGCGATACCGCATCACATCGCGGTCATAATGGACGGTAACAGACGTTACGCAGAGGACCTCCTGGAAGGAGACACCAACGAAGGCCACGAGAAGGGCAAGGACAAGCTGGAAGAGTTCCTGGACTGGTGCATGAAGATCGGCATAAAGGTCATCACGGTATACGCATTCTCAACGGAAAACTTCTCGCGCGACGAGAGGGAGGTGGATTTCATTATGACAATGTTGGAAGAAACATTCCTCAGATTCGCCGATGACGAGAAGATACATGCGAACAGGGTTGCGCTACGTGTGATCGGCGACCGTTCACTCCTTCCCGAGAATGTCATAAAGGCTCTCAACTACGCCGAGGAAAAGACCGCGGATTACAACGATTATCAGTTGAACGTCGCCATAGCATACGGCGGAAGACAGGAGATCACCATGGCTGTCAAGGAGATAGCGACGAAGGTGAAGAACGGCGAGATGCAGATAAACGACATAACCGAGGATGCGATATCAAAGAACCTGTACACGTTCGACATACCCGATCCCGAATTGGTACTCCGTACGTCGGGCGAACAGAGGGTATCAAACTTCCTCTTGTGGCAGCTGGCCTATTCCGAATTCTACTTCACCGACGTGTTTTGGCCCGGCTTCAGGTACATCGACCTTTTGAGGGCGATCCGTGCGTACCAACAACGTTCCAGGAGATTCGGTCAATAATTAATATGTGTAGACCGTAAGGTGAAACTATGAGCTCCGACATTATATTCTTACATGCTCCAAGCGTATACGACTTCAGGAAGAAGCCGATATTCTATGGTCCCGTGAGTGATGTAGTGCCGTCGTCGCCGGTATTCGAGATGTACCCGGTGGGATTCATGACAATGTCCGCCCACCTCGAGGCGGCGGGTTTCAAAACACGTATCGTGAACTTGGCTGTGCAGATGCTGCAGAACAAGAAGTTCGATGCCGAGGAAAAGATAAAAAAACTTGACGCACCAATTTTCGCGATCGATCTGCACTGGATGCCTCATTCGCATGGTGCGATAGAGATTGCGAAACTTGTCAAGAAACATCACCCTGACGCAATAGTCGAACTGGGTGGATTCACATCATCATACTTTTACGAAGAATTGATCAAATATCCAGAAGTGGACATGGTCATGCGCGGAGATTCCACAGAAATACCGCACATAAAGCTCATGGAGAACATCTCCAAGGGCAAGAAGGACCATTCCGACGTTCCGAATCTGACATGGAAGGATGAGAACGGGCACGTTCACGTAAACGAAGTGTCATTCATCCCGGAGGATCTGGACTGGGTGAAATTCGACTACGGGACGATGATCAAGAGCACCATTCGCAACAGGGACATCAAAGGTGCGCTGCCGTGGTTGGGCTGGGACAAACTTCCGTTGACGTCTGTGTTCACCGTGCGCGGATGTTCGCTGAACTGCACAGAGTGCGGCGGATCCAACTTTGCCAACAAACGTGTCGTCTGTCGCGGCAAACCGGCATTCAGAAGCCCCGAGAAGCTCGCAGAGGACATCAGGGCAATCCAGGACTATCTGGATTCGCCGGTGTTCATCATCGGCGACCCGAGACAGGGCGGTAAGGATTACGCTGAACGTCTGTTCAAGAGCATAAAGGAGCGCGGCGTGAAGAATCACGTGGCAATGGAATTATTCTACCCGGCAGGCGAGGAATTCTACAAGATGGCGGAAAGTGCGTTAGGCGACTATTCCGTTGAGTTCTCACCGGACTCGCACGACGAGAATGTGCGTCGTGCCATGGGAAGATTATACGATAATGCTTCGATCGAAAAGACGGTATCAACGGCATTCCAGAACGGCTGTACAAGGTTCGATCTGTTCTACATGACCGGACTTCCGGAACAGACCAGGGAGTCGGCAATGGACAGCGCCAGAGCGTCCAAGAAAATGTGGGACTTGGTCGGCAAGGACGACAAGCTGTACATTTATAACGCACCGTTCGCACCCTTCGTCGATCCCGGAAGCAGGGCGTTCGAACATCCTGAGGAATCAGGGTACAAGTTGTTCGCAAAGACGTTGGAGGATCACAGACGCCTTCTGGACAGTCCGTCATGGAAACATGTGCTTTCGTACGAGACGAAGTGGATGACCCGTGATGACATTGCAGAGATATCATACGACGCGGCATTGGAGCTCGCCAGGGTCGAGTTCGAGTGCGGACGCACTGACGAGGAATACTACAACAGTCGCCGCGAGAGAACGGAGTCCGCGAGAACAATGCTCAGACGGGTCGACGATATACTACTTATTAAAGATAAAGAAGAGAGGGACTCCCGCCTTTGGGAGATCAAGGAAGAGGGTGAGAGGATGATGAACTCCACCGTCTGTAACAAAAAGGACCTTGATTGGAACACGGGGTCCATTTGGTCAAACGCACCCCGCGTCGCAATGGGTTTGTTGAAGTCGTTTAGAAGAAAGTAATTACTGTTCGCCCAGTTCTTTCGACTTCTGCGCTGATGCGGCAACAGCGTTCATCATCGCTGCCCTGAGGTTGTATTCCTCAAGCACTCTTACGGCTTCGATGGTGGTTCCGCCCGGCGAACAGACGATGTCCTTCATCTTGTCCGGATGTTCTCCCGTCTCAAGGATCGTCTTCGCAGCACCGAGTAATGTTTGCGCAGCGAGTTTAATGGAAACGTCGCGCGGCAATCCCATCAGGACTCCACCGTCCGCTAATGCTTCTATTATCATATATGCATAGGCCGGACCGGACCCGCTCAGTCCCGTGACGGCATCCAAAAGGTTCTCTCTGACCTCCATTGATATTCCGACGGCGTCGAGGACGGCTTTGACTTTCGCTTTCTCATCATCTTTTACGTCGGAACCGCATGAAAATGCTGATGCAGACGCCAAAACCATGCAAGGTTGGTTCGGCATAACCCTCACAATTTTGCAGTCTGGCACATATGATTTTAGTGTATCGATTTTAACCCCTGCTGCGATGGACATCAAGAGGTGTTTCTTCGTGAAATCCTTCTTCGAGGCCTTCAAAACGTCCTCAACCTGTTGCGGTTTCACGGCAAGTACGATGAAATCGGCCGATTTTATGACCTTCTCGCTTGAATCCACTACTTCGATGCCGATGTCCTTGGAGATCTGCTTCCTTCTCGCTTCGTAGATCTCGCTCGCAATGACCTCGTCTTTGGTGTACAGGCCTTTCGCAAGCACTCCTTTGATGAGTGCCTCAGCCATGTTGCCCGCACCGATGAAACCGATCTTTTTTGCCATGATGATTACCTGCAAGCCAATCATACTGCCCGTTAATAAGATGTTCGTCAAAACTATTGTTACGAAGGGCTGTTTTGTCCATCATATAAATAAGTTAACAAATGCGGCTGTAGAACTTTTATATAGATTCGAAAACATGTGTCGGGACAATGTCACTTATAATGGAATACCTGCCCTTGGCGATTCTAGCGATATTAGCGTTAGGATTCTCGCCGTTGGCGTGGTGGATGTCTAGGTTCTTTAGGCCGAACAAGCCCTCGAACTGGAGAGACACGACATATGAGTGCGGTTCGGTGCCTGTTGGAGAGGCGCAGATTCAGTTCAAATTCCAGTATTATGTTTTTGGTATCATTTTCGTGGCTTTTGATCTGGTTGCAACGTTCCTCATGCTCTGGGCCGTCGCGTTCTCGGAACTTTCCGAAATGGGAAAGTGCTGGGTCGTCTTTATGCTCGGAATTCTCCTGCTCGCGGTTGCTTATGCCCTCAAAAAGGAGGATAAAATATGGATATGAGCCTTTACCCCCACGCAGTTGCAATGAGTGCGAACGAATTCATGACCTGGTCCTCAGCATTGATGAACGATATGCTGAGTGCAGGCACGAAGAAGATGGTCAACAAGCTCACTGGCCCTATTTGGTCCTGGGCTCTGAAGAATTCAATTCACCCTCTGCACTTCGGTCTCGCATGCTGTGCGCTTGAAATGGCAGCAGCATCGAACGGAAGATACGACGCAGAGCGTCTCGGAACGATCTACAGGTCGTCACCGAGGCAGACCGATGTTCTTCTGATCAACGGATGGATCTCCAAGAAGCTCCGCCCCGACCTCAGGCGTCTGTACGAACAGATGCCGGCCCCCAAGTGGGTTGTCGCGATGGGCGAATGCGCTATATCCGGCGGTCCATGGTATGACTCCTACAACATCGTTCAGGGAACCGATCAGATCGTGCCCGTGGATATCTACATCCCCGGATGCCCTGTGAAGCCTGACGCAATGCTTGATGGATTCATGCTGTTGCAGAAGAAGATCGAAAAGTACGCTGACCGCGGTCTGTTCATGGAGGATGATTAAGATGTCTGAAGACTTCTCACCGTCCATAGATGAGACCAAGGCAATACTTCTCGACAAATACGGTGGCAAGGTCACCGTAAGGGAAGGCAAGAACGTACCCCGCAGGATATACCTCAAGGCAGACCGCAGTATCATACACGATCTGTGCACGTATATCCATGACACTTTGAATTATGAACAGGCATCATCCGTCTGCGGTGTAGACTGGAGCACACACATGCAGGTTGTGTACCACCTGTCCAACTACTGGACGGGCGTGATGATCGAGATCGTCGTCGATGTACCGAACGACGACCTCAGGATCGACTCGGTAGCGTTGATCTGGGAAGGTGCCGACTGGCACGAGAGGGAAACGTACGAATTATTCGGTATCGTCTTTGACGGTCACCCGAAGCTCGAGAGACTCCTCACACCGGATGACTACGAGTTCTTCCCGTTCAGAAAATCATACAAATTAAGGGGGCAGGAATAATGTCGGAAATGTGGATCACAATGGGTCCCCAGCACCCGTTCTCACACGGACTCTGGACGTTGAAGATCAAAGCAAACGGTGAAATCGTCACAGAGGCCGAACCGGTGATCGGATACCTACACAGAGGATGGGAGAAGGAGTGCGAGAACAGGACGTACCCGAAGATCATCCCAATGGCAGACCGTCTCTGCTACTCCGCGTCAATGACGTGGTCACACCTTTACTGTAAAGTTGTGGAAGAGGCACTCGATATCGAATTAAGTGACAGATCGAAGTACCTTAGGGTAGTAGCGGATGAAATATGCAGGATACAGTCACACCTGATGTGGCTGGCCGCAATGGGAACTGACCTTGGTAACCTTACCATATTCCTTTGGGCCCTGAGGGAGAGAGAGTTCTTCCTCGACCTGAATGTTAAACTGTGCGGTCAGAGGCTTACCACGAACTACCCGCGTATCGGCGGTGTAAGGAATGATATGCCAGCACTGTTCGAGAGAGACATCCTGAAAGCCGTGAAGAGGTTTGAGAAGGAAATCTGGAGGGTCATCGACCTGACGGACAACTCGAGCATATTCCTTTCGAGGATGCGCGGTGTCGGAAAGATCACCCGCGAAGAGGCCGCCAACTACGGCATCACCGGACCTACGATGAGGGGTTGCGGCGTCGATTTCGACGTACGTAAGAACGACCCTTACATCAACTACGACCTCCTGGACTGGGATGTCGCAGTGGACAAGGAAGGAGATGCATATGGAAGATACAAGGTAAGAATCGAAGAAATGTTACAGTCATGCGAATTAATAAGGCAGGCTGTCGCAAAACTCGATGCAATACCGAAGACAGAGCCGACCCGTGTGAAGGTGCCCCGCAACGTTCCGGAAGGAACGCATGTTGCGAGGATCGAGGACCCCAGAGGAGAGTCCCTGATGTACCTGATCTCGGACGGCACAGACAAACCATACAGACTGAAGGTGCGCAGCCCGATATTCGTAAACGTATCGGCGTCCAAACACATGGTCAAAGGCGTTCGTATAGCGGACATCCCGGCGATCATGGGTACAGTGGACATGTGCCTCGGGGAGACGGACAGGTGAGATTATGGGAGCATGGAATATATTTGACATAATTCACTTCTCGGACCCGATGGCGAACCCGTACCACTTCTACGGAGTGGACAACCTTCCGTACGCCATAGGATACTGGCTCTGGGAGCTTATCGGCGGATTCATCGCGTGGCTCGTGAACCTGATCTTCCCCGGAAACGGGCTTTCAGAGTTCCTCGTTGACCCCGCAGTGATGAACGCAATGGCGCTCGTTCTGTTGGTTGTTGTAATATTTGCTGTCGGATTCATAGTGAATCTGACAATGATTTGGGAAGAACGTAAGGTCCTCGGAAGGATGATGGACCGTAGGGCGACCAGGATTGGTCCACTCGGTTACCTCCAGAACCTTGCGGATGGTATGAAGACGATGTTGAAAGAGAACATCGTTCCGGCCAAAGTAGACAAGAAAGGTTACTTCTGGGCACTCAGTATAGTCATCGGTATCGCGGTACTGGTGGCATGTATGATCCCGCTGAGTCACAGGTGGTTCATCGTCGATTTTGACACTGGACTGCTTCTGATATTCGGATTATTCGCACTGGCACCGATGATGATTCTGGTTGCCGGTTGGGCTCAGAACAACAAATACGCACTGATCGGTGGTATGAGAGCTGCTTCGCAGATGATCTCATACGAGGTTCCGATGCTGATAATATTCGCCGCTGTTGTATTGCAGACCGGCGAACTGAGCATAGGCGGAATCGTTAACTGGCAGATGGATAACATTTGGCTCATCGTTCCGCAGATACTAGGTTTCATAGTGTTCCTTATCGCTGCTATCGCAGAAGCGGAAAGGATTCCGTTCGACCTGCCTGAGGCAGAGGCGGAACTCGTGGAAGGATGGCAGACCGAATACGCAGGAATGAAGTGGGGTCTCATTATGTTGGGAGACTACTTCAGAGGATACATCACCTGTGCATTCGGAGTAATACTGTTCCTGGGTGGCTGGACGCTGCCCTGGATCGGAACCGGACCTCTTCCGGAGGTAGTGTTCCTGCTGAAAGTGTTCCTGGTGTTCTTCATCTTCGCATGGGTCAGAGCGGCACACTGCCGTGTCAGGACAGACCAGATCCTCAACATAGGATGGAAGGTCCTGTTACCGCTGTCGGTGCTTAACCTGATGCTTGTCGTCTGTATGCAGATGTTGGAGGTGTTCTGATGGCCATAAAGTATCTTAACAAATATCCGAAGAAACTCTGGAAGTCCCTTTGGGTAATGAAGCCGATGTGGGCGACCCTGAAAATGATGTTCAGGACCACGATCCACAGGCCGATGACCATCATGTACCCTTACGAAAAGGAATGGGTTCCGGACAACTACCGCGGACGCCCTGGTCTGAGATTCGACAAGTGTCTCGGCTGCGGAATATGCGAGAGAATGTGTCCGACAACCTGCATCGAGATCGTAACGGTCAAAGATGACGGAGGAAGAGACGTTAAAAGACCGCAGGTGAACCTCGGAAGGTGCATGATGTGCGGATACTGTGCGGAATACTGCCCGGTTGATGCTATGACTGTAACGCCGGACTATGAACTTGCGAAATACACACGCGCCGAGATGATCTACGGCCCGAGGGAGCTCCACTACGAGAACACCACCGAAATGATGGAAGTTCACATGGAAGAGCACCTTCTGTCCAACCTGAAGAAGGGAATCACCGATCAACCGGTGGCCTTCTACAGTGTAGACCGCCCCGAGCTCGACAACGATGCATGCATCGGATGCAGCAGGTGCGTGAAGGTCTGTCCGACCGGTGTGATCGAGATGATCACCGCCGGAGAGAATGACAAAGGCAAACCGATCAAACGTCCGAAGTTCGACTTCAGCAAATGCGTTTGCTGCGAGAACTGTGTTGACGAGTGTCCGAAGGATGCCTTGAAGATCAAAGAGGTGCTATAATGGATATCCTGGATATACTCTGGAACAACATGGACCTGATAGCATTCCTGATATTGATGACCGTAACCGCTGTCTCAGCGATATTTGTCGTCATATCCAAGGAAGTTATCCACAGCGCACTGTACCTCACGCTCACATTCGTGTGTGTAGCGGTGACCTACTTCTTCCTGGAAGCAGAGTTCATCGGTGTGGTACAGCTGATGGTCTATGTGGGTGCGATCACCATAATGTTCGCATTCAGCATCATGCTGACCCGTAGGACCATTATGCAGAACGAAAAGGAGTGTGACAAGAAATGAATAGGAAAGCAATAGCAGCAGGTGGAATCCTCAGTATTGCACTGATTGTCGTACTCATACTGATGATCTTAAGCGGTGGATTCAGTGACGATCTCGGTAACGCGCCCGAATCGATACCGTATGGCCCTGAGCCGAACGGATTAAGCTTCGCGCTCTTCGAGACCTACGGATCACTGATGTTCGTCGTTGCGATGCTCCTGTTCGGAGCTATAATCGCCGGTGCTGCGATCGCCAGGGGCGAAAAGAAGGATGGTGAGGACGAATGATAGAGATAGAATTCTTCCTGATATTCTCGGCCATATTGTTCACGATAGGTCTCTTCGGAGTCATGACGAGAACAAATGCGATCGTTATACTGATGTGTATAGAAATAATGTTGAACGCAGCGAATATCAACTTCATCGCGTTCTCCGCATTCTTCGGAGACGTACTTGGACAGGTGTTCGTTATAATGGCAATAGCCGTGGCAGCAGCCGAGGTTTGTGTCGGAATAGCAATATTACTGAGCGCATACCGCGGAAGAAAGACCACGGATGTTGACGAACTCACAGCAATGAGGTGGTAAGATGGAATTCATAGGATATTCATGGCTGATCCCCTTCATTCCGCTGATGGCGTTCGTACTCATCGGAATTGTCGGCAAAAAGAGGCCCGGTGCAGCCGGTATAGTGGCGATAACAGGCGCTCTACTGGCGCTCGTTCTTGCAATACTCGTTTCGTACGAGTATTTCACTGACGCGGCGTTTGCACACGGCGAACCGTTCATTGCAGACTTCGAATGGCTGATCATCGGTGGTCACTCGATCAACTTCGGTATCTACGTCGACGCACTGACATGTGTGATGATGTTGTTCTCGTCGTTGATCTCGACGCTCATCTTTGTGTACTCCCTAGGATACATGAAACACGAGGGCGTCAAGAGAAGGAGATACTTCGCAGAAGTGTCCCTCTTCTTAGCATCAATGCTCGGACTCGTAATGTCATCCAACTTCCTCGAGATGTTCATCTTCTGGGAGATAATGGGTGTCTGCTCCTACCTCCTGATTGGATTCTGGAGCTTCAGGCACGCCGATGGCGACGAAGCATCCGACAATGCTGCGAGAGCGGCAAAGAAGGCATTCCTCGTAACGCGTTTGGGTGACGTGTCGTTAATGGCAGGACTGTTCGTATTGCTTATGGCGTTCGGCGGTCTCGATTTCACGACCATATTCGATCATTCGAATCTTACATCGGTCGACACTAATCTGATAGTAATTGCATCACTCCTTCTGTTCGGTGGAGTTATCGGTAAGTCTGCGCAGTTCCCACTGCAGGACTGGTTGCCGGATGCAATGGCAGGACCGACGACTGTTTCCGCGCTGATACACGCAGCGACAATGGTTAACGCAGGTGTATACCTTGTAGCAAGGGCATTCCCGCTGTTCACACAGTCCGCTGAGGTTATGTTATTCGTTGCGCTCATAGGTGGAATCACCGCCCTGATCGCAGCAACGATGGCGCTGAACAACTTCAACATCAAACGTGTTCTCGCGTATTCGACAATCTCACAGCTTGGTTTCATGATCATGGCTCTGGGTGCGGGCGGATACCTGATGGCAATGACCGGAGACCCCGGAATGGGATACACCGCAGGTGTGTTCCACATGCTGAACCACGCGTTCTTCAAGGCGCTGCTGTTCCTGTGCGCAGGATCTGTAATACACGCAGTGCACACAGAGGACATGCGTCTGATGGGAGGTCTCGGTAAGAAGATGCGTATAACGTCGATCACGATGCTGATAGGTTCGTTATCAATCGCAGGATTCCCAATGCTTAGTGGATTCTGGTCTAAAGATTTGATAATGGAATCCATCTACGCAGCGTATGATGGAGGCGCATCGTTCGAGCAGCTCATGTTCCTGCTGATATTCGTCATTGCGATGGTTACGGCGTTCATGACGGCATTCTACATGTTCCGCATGTGGTTCATGACCTTCGCCAAGAGGAAGAACATACCGGCGGCACACGGCCACGAGTCACCGAAATCGATGACTTTCCCGCTGATCGTGCTCGCAGGTTTCGCACTCTGCTCAGGTCTGCTGTTGTTCGTCGGATTGAACGAAATGATAACGTTCAGCTTTGACGGTTCACACTACATCGTGGGCGGTCACGGACATGCCGCGGCTGACATATTAGAAGAAATAATCACCAACATATGGACCTACGTTTCGATCGCAGTCGGTCTGTCAGGAATAATCCTGGCATACCTCCTGCACCGCAAAGGTTGGTTCCTGGTGCCAAGGAGCACTCTGCCTGGCAGGATCCTCACCGCAAGGTACGGATTCCCGAAACTCTACGACCAGGTCGCACTCAAGTTCGGCCTCGGTGTCGCGAAAGCGGTCGATGCAGCAGACAGACAGCTTGTTGACGGTACAGTCAACGGTCTGTCCAGCGCTGTAACGTCTGGTTCGGAGTCACTGCGTAAGATGCAGACGGGATACGTAAGGAACTATGTCGGATTCGTCGTATTCGGAGTCGTGATGCTCGCCATCGCTCTGGTTGGTATCTTCTACTTCATGGGAGGGATTTAAATGAGTACATCTTGGATACCAACTTGGTTCACGGACATATTCACCACAGGGTTCACCCTGCCGGAGGGCATACCGTGGCTTTCGTTGTTGTTGGTCTTGCCGCTTATAGGAGCGGTAGCTACAATACTGATGAGGAAAGGAAAAGGCGCAAAATACTGCGCTGCGGCCTTCTCTCTCGTCACGATGATCCTTGGCCTGGCGATATTCTTCTTCACAGACATGTCATCGCTCAATGAGCAGACGGTCTGGATAGATGTCCTCGGGTTCAAGATGAACTATGCCCTTGGCATAGACGGACTCAGCATACTGATGATCGAGCTCACGGCACTCTTAGTGTTCCTGTGCACGATCTTCACGACCGAAAAGGAACGCCCGAACCTCTTCTTCGCCATGCTCTTGGCGATGGAAGTCGGACTGATGGGTGTTTACATGGCCCAGGATTACTTCCTGTTCTACATCTTCTGGGAGATAACTCTCATACCGATGTTCTTCATGATATCCTGGTTCGGCGGACCGAGAAGACACTACGCTTCGATCAAGTTCCTGATCTACACGCACGTGGCAAGTCTGATAATGTTAATCGGTATATTCGCGCTGGCCTTCCAGGCAAGCACGGTTACCGGAGTGGTTGATTTCGCATTCGCGGCAGTCAACGACGCAGCATTGGCAGGGGCGTTCACGGCAGGATTCCAGACACTTGTCTTCGGACTGATGTTCTTTGGATTCGCAGTGAAGATGCCGATAGTTCCGTTCCACACGTGGTTACCCGACGCACACGTCGAGGCACCCACTGCAGGATCGGTCCTGCTGGCAGCGGTCATGCTGAAGATGGGTTCATACGGTATAATCAGAATATGCCTCGGCCCGGCACTTGTTGACGCGGCAATCGACTGGCAGTGGGTTATGATCATAATCGCACTCATCTCGATCATCTACGGTGCATATGCTTGCATAGCACAGAAGGATCTGAAGAAGATGATCGCGTTCTCATCGATCAGCCACATGGGTATGGTAATGCTAGGTATTGCGATGCTCAGCGATGTCGGATTAACGTTCGCAATATTCCAGATGTTCGCACACGGCCTGATTACGGCAGTGCTGTTCATGGTCTGCGGTATCGCGGGTCACAACGCGGGAACGAGAGAGATCCCGTTGCTCGGAGGACTCGCAGGCAAGATGCCCAAGTTCGCAGGATTCATGATGTTCGGATTCATGGCATCACTCGGTCTCCCGGGTCTTGTCGGATTCGTTGCGGAATTCGGTATCATCTACTCGTTCTACGAGTTCCTTGACGGAGAGAATATGATTTACCTGATCGCGTTCTGCCTGTTGGGACTGATGCTGACCGCAGGATACTACATCTGGGCTATGCAGAGGACATTATTCGGTCGTGAGACGACGAAGATAGACATGAAGAAAGTGCACGATATCAACAGGGCAGAGGTCGCCGTTCTTACGGTGCTATGCTTCCTGATCGTGTTCTTCGGTGTGATGCCTTCGTTCATAACTGATATAATCGATCCCTTTGTTTTGGGGGTGTTCATATGAATATAGAAGATTTCTTTGAGCCCGTCACAGACGCACTCAATGAGGCAGCGGCCATATGGCCGATACTGATCGTCCTGTGTGCAGCACTGCTGCTTCCGGCGATACATCTTGCATCCAAGAACGGTAAGGTCACGGCAGGTTTCGCCCTTGTAATGGTCGTCCTGGCGATGATCACGACCGCATGGATGATGAATGACGGCGGATATTACGGACAGGACTACGTAGGATTGTTCGTATTCGATGAATTCTCATCGTTGATGATGATGATCTTCATGGTGGTAGCGGCACTGGTCATACTGATCTCACCCAGCTACTCCAACACCACGAAGCACCACGGTGAATACTACGCCCTGATGATGGTCGCGATCGGCGGTATGATGTTCGTAGCATCTGCAACCGATCTCATAGCGATCTTCCTCGGTGTCGAGATGGCAAGCATCTCCTCGTACGCACTGGTCGCTCTGAAGAAGAACGACCCGCGTGCGCCGGAAGCAGCCGTCAAGTACCTGATCATAGGTGGAATATCCACAGCTCTGACGCTGTACGGTATGTCACTGGTATACGGTCAGGTAGGATCGACAAACCTTGGCGAGATCGCAACAGCCTTTGCGGCAGGCGATTTCACATGGGCATACGCGGTTGGTTTCGTGACACTGCTTGCAGGTTACGGATTCAAGGTTGCGGCAGTTCCGTTCCACATGTGGGCACCGGATGTGTATGAAGGCGCACCCACCCCTGTATCTTCATTCCTGGCAACAGGTTCGAAGAAGATGGGTATCGTCGTCTTCATGAAGATCTTCCTGCTGATATTCATCGGCGCGACGGTCACTCCGATTCCGGAGATGCAGTGGTTCTTCGCGATCCTCGCGGCAATCACGATGACCGTGGGCAACATCGTTGCGATATCACAGACGAACATCAAGCGTATGCTCGCATACTCGAGTATCGCACAGGCAGGATACCTGCTGATAATGTTCACTGTCGCAAGCGAGTTCGCCATGACGGCCGGAATATTCCACATGATCACGCATGTGTTCATGAAAGGTGGAGCATTCATCGTCGTAGCAGCATTGATCACAGTCGGTGTAGGCGAGAAGATCTCGGATTACAGAGGACTCGGAAAGAGATCACCATTGGTGGCCTTTGCGATGCTGCTGTTCCTGTTTTCACTCGCAGGAATACCGCCGCTGGCAGGATTTACGTCCAAGTTCTTCCTGTTCGGTTCAGCGTTGTTCGTCGACGGAACATTCGATATCACATGGGTATGGTTGGTCTTCATTGCAGTGATAAACAGCGCAATCTCGCTGTACTATTACGCAAGGGTCGTCAAAGCCATGTACGTCGAAAAGGGTCCGGAAGCAGCACCTAAGAAGCTGAAGATCCCGCTGACGCATGCGATCGCGATTGGAATATGTGTGGTTGCAGTCATAGTGATGGGAGTTTATCCCGGACCTGTGCTCGAGTTCTGTTCGAACGCTGCAGCAGCATTCTTCATCTGATCAAAACCCCTTTTTTAAATCATTTTTTTTATTCATTTCAAGTTAGCGTGAGCTTTCACGTGCTGGGTAAGTTTAAGTAGAATCTTCTGTTTATGCGAGTTATGGAGAGGTGGCACGCTTCCATCGGAGATGAGTTGAATCATATTGATTCGATAATCAATGATGCGTTTTTACTCAGCAATACAGAGCTGAGCGAGATGTGCTCATATGTCGTATCATCAGGCGGTAAGAGGATCCGTCCGGCGATATGCGTTCTTGCGAACCGCGTATGCAAAGGCACCGGCGACAAAGTGTTGGATGCGGCTGCGGCGATAGAGATAATTCATAACGCAACCCTCATTCACGACGATATCAACGATAACAGTGAACTGAGAAGGGGAAGAAAGACACTCCACAAGGAATTCACGGTATCCAAGGCGATAATAGCCGGAGATATAATGTTCGCAATAGGTTTCAAACTCATGGGATCGTCCTCAGGGGATGTCATCCGTACTGTTGTGACTGCGACGGAATCCGTAGCGGACAGTGAGTTTATCCAGAAGGATTTCGAACATATTTCAAACGTTGACGAAAGCAATTACATGGACATTATACGCGGAAAGACCGCCATGCCGATATGCATGGCAGCCAAGGTCGGCGCGTTGATCGCAGACGGCGATTCAAAATGTGTCGACGCGGTATCAAAATATTCAATGTCAGTCGGTCTGGCATTCCAGATCATTGACGATATACTCGATGTGGAAGGAGATCCGTCAAACACCGGTAAGGCAGTCGGAACGGACATAATGGAAGGCAAACCAACATTACCGCTTATCATTGCAATGGGTGATGCAAAATACGGAAAGAGGCTGAAGGAACTTTTCGTTAAGACCAGCATTTCAGATTCCGAGATCTCCGAGGCATTGGACCTGATAAAAAAGACGGACGCGATAGAGCAATGTCGTCAGAAGGCGGAAGCACTCGCAAAGGATGCGATAAATGCACTTTCGTCGGTCCCGCAGTCAAAGTACAAGGATTCGATGATCGGCCTTTCAAACTATGTTGTCAGAAGAAACAGGTGATCCAATGGACAGGATCAAGACAGATGTTCTTGTTGTCGGTGCCGGCCCCGCAGGGGCCGTTGCCGCACGGTTTGCAGCGATGAAGGGTGCAAACGTCACTATTATCGAAAGACGTCCGGAGGTCGGCGTTCCCGTAAGATGCGGCGAATTCATGCCGAGCATCGAAGAAGTAAAAGGAATGTTCCACTCCGAGGATGATCTCGCACCGCTTTTCGAAATGCCAAGGGAATTGATGCTCAGGGATATCGAAGCCATCAGACTCATCGACCCAAAGGATCGTATCACGGAGATGCCGTTCACTGGTTACACAACAGATAGGGACAGGTTCGATCAACACCTTGTGGCGTTGGCGGAAAAGGAAGGCGCAGCAATCATCAAAGAGTGCCTTTTCAAGAACTTCGAAGGCAATGTTGCAAACACATCCAAGGGCGAGATCGAGTATAAGGTGATCATAGGCGCAGACGGTCCCGGATCAAGACTATCCAAGTGTCTGGGTCTTCAGAAGAATGTTGATCCATACCCGGCTGTTACGGCACAGGCGAAGGGTGATTTCGAACCCGTTGTGACAATGTTCTTCGGAGGGGTCGCACCGGGAGCATACGGATGGATCATACCGAAGGTCGACCAGGCCAACATCGGTATCGGGTTCTCGCCGAAGTTTGCATCCGGAACGTTAGGCGAATACTTTGACAAATTCGTTGAAAGACACGGATTCGATGTTATGAACAAATTGGAAGGCAAATATGTTCCAAGCAAAGGGCCCATTCCACAGACCGTATCCGGAAATGGAATGCTGGTGGGTGATGCCGCAGGTCATGTGATATCGGTCAACGGCGGAGGAATACCGTTGTCGCTGATAGCAGGAAGGATATGCGGTCAGGTTGCCGGTGATAATGTTCAGAACGGCCGTGCACTACAGGACTACCAGGACGAATGGCGTAAAGTGATGTACAAACCGCTGCGCACCGCGGCAAAGAGCAAGAAGATGGCCGATTTCTTCGCGTTCGGTTCCGACAAACGCACTGCTATGTGCATGAGGATCCTCGGAAAAAGAAGGATGTCGAACCTTATCAGGTGTAAACGTATATTCCCGTGATCATTTTTTTCTGTGGGAACGGAGAGAGTGTCCGCATATAGGGCATTCCGGACTGTTTTCCTTGAACCATTTTTTGCATCCAGTACATTGATAGTTCCATTTTTCTACCTTTTTGATACCCTTCATTCCCACGGGTCTGTACTCAATGCCCATGATCTTCGCGACGTTCTGTATTGAATAATCGTCCGTCAGAATAATGCCTTCGAGATCAAGTGCCAGTGCTATGACCGTAACGTCAACGTCGGAAAGCCTTCCTATGTCGCCGCTCTTTTTTGCGGCGGCCTTGACGGCATCCATCGACGCTGATGTGCAGTCGGACGTTCTCAGAAGGTCGCCCCATCTGTCCAATCTCGGATCGTCGTATCTTCTCAGTTCGTCCACCACGCCTGGCGGGCATACGGAATCATCCGGGAGATTCTCCATCGAGAACAATGCGGAGCTGTCGAGTATCAAAGTCACGCATCGTTATCGTCTACCTTGTTTTTAATATTCCCGTGTTTCAGTAATGGTTTTAATCTATGATGTGTTTCACATCACTTATGGAAATAACTGTTGACGATGCTGTAAAGAGTTTAATTCTCTCAGAAGGCCAGGATTACAGGCTTTGCACCGCGTGCAGCGGACCCGCACTTGTTCCGCTTTCTGTAAAGCCGGCAAAGGAATCAGATATCCAGATCAAGATCGGCGATAACATACTGTACATATCCAAAGTACAGGCGTCATATGTCAACCGTGTCACAATAGACATGGTATACGATCCGGAAAAGATATTCTCGTGCCCGGTGCTCAGCACTTACAGGGACACTCTGAGATCGAATTAACCGATTCCTCGATCAGTTTGGGAAAATCGAGTTTCGATTGGAACTCCAGAACCCTTCTTGATTCCGATTCAGTGGCAGGTTTGAGTGGAACTGCTTTGCACGGCATATCTTTGATAATCGATATATCGTAAGTTCCGATTTCTTTTCCGATCGCCTCTATTTCGATCTTGTCCATTCCGATCAATGGACGAACTACTTTGAAATCCAAATCTACGGTTTCAGCACGCAGGTTCCTGAGTGTCTGCGATGCCACCTGTCCCAATGAGTCCCCCATGATTATCCCGGAACAGCCGTGCTGTCTTGCGAACTCTGCGGCAACGAACATCATGACCCTTTTGCACATTACACACTGATAGTAACCGCAATGTTCCTTTATGGCGGTCTGGCTCTTTCCGTGTTCAGCTATAAACAGCGGAAATTCCTTGCCGGTTGCATCTCTCAGTTTCTGAGCGAGCTTCTGAACCTTTTCGATGCTTTTATCGTCAGAGAACGGGCGGTTGTCCATGTGTAAAAGAACAACATCGGCGCCCACTTCCGACATTAGATATGCGGCTACAGGGGAATCGATCCCACCGGACATCAGGGCGACGAGCTTCATGGGTTTATGGTTCGAAGGTTACGTTTCCGTAATCGTCGGCCAGTTTCCTTTGAACTGTGCGTTCGCACCTGCTACAGTACAGCTGTGTGCGGCTTTTCTTGACGAGTTCCGTCTTGCATGCACCACAGAATGATTTGATTATTCCGAGGTGATCCTCTTTGGTCGAAAGCTGGAGCGAGGGTTTTATTGATGTCACGCGTGCTCTGATGTAATCGCCCTTTCTGAGTTCTTTCGAAACATCGTCGACGTATCCTCCGGATATTTTTGATACATGTATCGTCGCATATGTTTCGTTGCCGATCTCTCTCAGTACGCCTTCCTTTGCGAAGACGTCCGCAGTAGCCATTGTCGAGCGTATGTCTGCAATGATCGCAAATACTGTGTCACCCGGACGAAGTACGTTCGGCGGGTTGGGGGATATGACGCTTGCTGTCATCTCCTCCTCATTCAAATCTAAAATCCCTATCTGTGCGGCGTATATCTTGCCGTCTTGGCTGAATGTCCCGTCGGCTGCTAAATATTCTTCCTCCACTGCAACCTCGTCTCCGGGAAATACTTCTCTCTTTTCGCTCATTGAAAATCACCTTATTACGATCAACACAAGATCGATGCTATGTTCATTTTTCGTATGGAATGAGAATGTATGCGGGATTTGATACTTATATGTTTTATGGAAACAGATTTCTTTTCCGCACTCTGAGACATATTCCTGAAGGAACGGGAATGTACGTTGCATATGCAACGAGTATACCGTGCCGCTCAATTCCATCGCCTTTTCAAGGAATGGGCGGTCAGCGTGCCTGTTCTGACTGCCGAACGGAGGATTCATTATTGTTGTGTCAGCCCTTCGTTTCACATCCGATACGTCACATATCCCGAACTCGATATCCGCATCAAATTTTTCCGCGTTTGATATTGCCGTCTTCACCGCCGATTCCGAGATATCGAATCCTGCAACGTCACCATTGAGGAGCCATGCACCGATCGAAAATATGCCGGTACCGCAACCGAGGTCGTTCACCTTACGTTCGGAGATATCGCCGTTCGCATATGCCATGAACAACATGTCAGAAGCAATCACAGACGGCGTGGGATATTGTTCTAAAGAAGGATCTGGGTCATTGAATCTGCTAACAGACTCGAGTTTAATCTCCAGATCGCGTTTCTTCATGATACTGAATGGGCATATCATTAAAAAAGGTATCAAGGAAATCTATCAAAAATAAAAAAAAGAAAAGAATTGAAAGGGGTTTGTTTTCACTATTACAGTTCACGGTTTATTCCGCTGGCGAGCGTCCACACGATCGCAGTCATCGATGTTACGACAATGAGGAATATGATTATCCACCAGTCGAAGTCGTATTCTGAATCCGAATCCGAACCGGGGCCCGGAACGGGCCCGGATGCATCCATCTCTTCGAAGTTCGCAGAGACGGTCGTTGCGCTGACCACAGTGTACGTATCTCCCGTTGTTGCATCGGCACCGTTGACGGTCCAGCCTATGAGGGTGAATCCGCCCGTGGGTGTTGCGCTGATCAACGTTATGACCGTTCCCTGAGGTACGATTATAGTCTGTGCAGTGTCTGTAACGATGAGTACTATTCCGGCTGCTCCGCCGATCCTGTACTCGACTCTGATATCAACGCCGTTCGGTGAGGGGTTGATGGTCAGAGATTCCGTCACGACGTTCGGGACGCTGAATTCTGCAGAGATCGTCACATTACCGGTTACAGTATGTGTGTCGTCGGTAGTGTGCGTTCCGTTGATAGTCCATCTCACGAAGATATGGTCTGCATCGGGTGTGGCGGATACAAAGGTTATAACGGTGCCGTAGGGAACAGACACAGCCGTTGTTGTAAGCGACTGGTCAACGCCGTCGCCGACATCATATGTTGCAATTACCGTACCATGTGACGGTGAGCCCAATTTGATGTTGAACATCGATACTGATGTGAATTTTGCTTCGACAAACACGTTGTCGTAAACGGTCTTCGTATCATTTGTTAATGCGGAGATGCCGTCAATGAACCATCCGCCGTCTGATGGATCCAATGAAATGAGTGTTACCACAGATCCCGAAGGCACTGTTGCGTAAACCGTCTCCTGGTCTGCAGTAAGTAATACAGGGCCGCTGAAAGGCGTTGAGTATTCGACAACGGCTTCTCCGTATTCAGCCGTTAAGGTGATAAGGAAGCCTTCCAAGGTCACGCTTTTCAGACTTTCCACTCTGACATCAGCGTTTAATGATACAACGAAGCGTTCCAACTGTGGCAGGAAGCAGTCAGGATGGTCATTCGCCTTTGCCCGCCAGAACGTGCTGTTAAAGCCCATGTACGTCACAGCATCGATTCCGGTCATCTGATTAATGGATAAAGAGTCCGCCCTGACGAACGACCAGTCAAGCCAGTAGGAGTCAGTATATGATGTGGTTGTACTGCCGACGATCGGACCGGCACTGCCGGTGCCGGTTACCTTTCCGGTGTTATAACAGAATGATATGGTCGAACTTTCGGTATTGTTACCGACGATTCCCCCATTGTCGTTTTTACCTGAGATGTCGCCTCTGTTGTAGCAGTTGTTCACATCACCGCTGCCTGTGTTCAGGCCTACGATACCGCCGTTGTTGTGACCTTCGGAGACGATGTTTCCGATGTTGTAGGATTCGGTTACGATACCTGCGTTGCTGCCTGCGATACCGCCTGTGCCGTTGCCGCTTAAACTGCCAGTCCATACTCTTTTGATTGTTCCTTCATTGATACAACCGATCACAATCGAATCTATGGTATCATTTCGGCCGGCGATACCTCCGATTTGGCCCATGGAGCCGTTTATGTTTCCTTTGTTAATACTTTCAGAAATCTTTCCATTAAGATTGAATCCGACGATGCCTCCGACAGTGTTACCTGTTCCGTGTATGGTTCCAGTGTTGGTACATCTTTCAATATTTTTTTCATTTAGACCGGCGATGCCTCCGGTTCTCTCGTTTCCACTGCAGAATCCCTTGTTTAAGGAATCTGATATTATTGCTGCGTTGCCTTGGTTGTATCCCGTGATACCTCCGACGCGGAGTAATCCACCGAATGAACCTTCATTGACGCAATTGATAATTTTGGTGTAATTTACACCTACAATGCCGCCGACATCCGAGGTTCCGTTAACAGCTGCGTAATTGTGACAGTTTTCCACAGATGGGTATGAGCCGGAGTGTGGTGCGGAATTGATTCCAACAATACCTCCGACATTGTTTGTTCCTTTGATAACACCTGTGACGGTGCAGTTGTCTATGCGACCGTTGTTAATACCTGCAATGCCTCCGACATTATCGGTTCCACTTACATCTACATCGACGAGGTTAACGTTCTCAACCACGCCAGTATCTTTAACGTATCCGAAGAGTCCGTTTACAGCATTGTGTAAATCCGTTTTCAGATTGGATATTGTGTAGGTGTTACCGCCGTTGAATTTTCCGTCGAATGGGTATTCGAAGGTTCCAATCGGGCAGAATATATGATTGTCAAGATTGATGTTCGCTGTTATCGTGACCGTTACTTGATAGTAGCAGTCTCCCGAGTTCACCGACTCGGAGAAATATGCGAGTTGTTCTGCAGAATTTATCGTCCATCCGTCAATGTCATTTCCACCCATGGGGGTTGTTGTAGTACCGTCCCATGCCGAGACATCTTCGTCAGATGAAACGATCAATGCGGACAGTGATGCCACAAGCATGACGGCCGCCACCATGATTAGTAAGCTTTTATGTTTCATTATATTCAATCCTATCTGTGTTTTAAACACACGCGTGTCTGTCCTCAAAGACCGATAGAATTTAAACATTTGTTAATAAGAGTATGGAAGGTTTTTCATAAGTTAATAATGCCAAAGAAATAAAAATAGAAGAAAATTAAAGGAAGGGGTTTGAAATGTCCTTAAAGCAGACCTTTCATCATTACGCGTGCGGCGCGTGCATCAATGGTCTCGATGCCAGTTACCTTGCTCGCATATTCCGTCAGTGCGTTGATGTCCTCGCGTTCAATGCAGGAGAGTTTGAACTTCCTCGTTCCTGCCATGAGCTGCTTCAGACCCTCACCGATACGGTCATGCCAGTATGTGTACAGTCCGACCGCGCCCCAGGGGATGTCCGTACCGAGCTTTGCGCCCGGCCTCAGGTTCTGGACGTTGCCTGCGGAGATGAAGAACTTGTTCGGGTCGTCCCCGTACTGTGATGCGAAGCTCGTCGGGAGTTTCTTCTCCTTTGCGAGTTTTGCGAAGTTCTCTGACTTCATGACTGCAAGTATCGGTGTTCTCGCCATTGCTATGGATTTGACGATCGGGCCGTCTCCCATATCGGACATTGCCATCGCCTTGTACATTTGAGTTTCGTTGACAAAACCGCCTGCGAAGGATATGTCCGGAACGAAGCGTCCCTGTTTTTTCAGTTCCTTTGCGCAGGCCATCACCTGTGCGCACAGGTGTATCGTCGGTGTACTCATTTCATTCATCATCGGCACGGGGGACATTCCTGTTCCTCCGCCTGCTCCGTCGAATGTGAGCAAGTCGATCTTTGCGTCCGATGCGCACTTCATTGTGAATGCGACGACCTCGGGCTTGTATGCTCCCGTCTTCAGGAACACGTTCTTGACGCCCTTGGATCTCAACTGGTCGATGTCCTCGAGGAATCCCTTGTGTTCCGGGAATCCTACACGGCTGTGTCTCTCGAATGTTTTGAATGCACCCGCTTTGAACGCCTTCTGAACGTCTGGGTCTTCCGGATCCGGCATTACGAGATAACCGCGGCTCTTGAGTTCGAGAGCCCTTTCCAGGGAGGTCAGTCTGACCTCTCCGCCTATTGCCTTCGCACCCTGTCCCCACTTCCTCTCTATGACGTCAACATCAAGTTTTGATATTGCGTACTCGTCGGTTCCACCGCGGAAGTCTTCCACGTTGGTTTGAAGAACAATTGCTCCGGTCTTTCCATCCCACTGTTCGCGGAATGATTCCACACGGAATTTCAGTTCCGGGGATGACTGTACTTTACCGTTTGAGTATACTGCTTCAGAGTCCATGCCGCAGATGTTTTCTCCTATGACCTGACATACTCCTGTGATGGCGGAACCGACGGCCATGCCTTTCCAGTTCCTCTTTGCCACTGCTGTCGATCCGAGTCCCGCTATGTGAACGGGGATGTTCATCGGGATCGGTCTCTTTGATTTTGATCCTACGACCGTTTTGATGTCGGCATTCTCGAAGAACGCCACATCCGGGTTCGGTTCGATACCTTTTGCACCTATGAGCTCTGCCATGATCTGGAAGTGTGACCAGTCAATGAAGAAATCCTTGTTCGAAGCTGCGGTGCTTGTACCGAAATGTTCCGGTGAGGGGTAGAGCACCTCTCTTCCCCTGAATGATGATTTTCCGACTTCGCACATCACTGTGCATTCTTCTATGCAGATCGGACACATGCCGTTTATCGGGCTTATGTCGTTCACACGGGTCTTTGTACCGGTGGTCGATCTTGCGTTCTCGATGAAGTTCATTTTCATTCCTCATACGGGCTGTTTGCTCGTTAAATAACTATATTGATAATCATTATATAAAGTTAGTGTTCATATTTTCAGTATATTTGATATGAATAGACAAATGTACAGTGAAGTTTGATTAGATTAGAAGTTTGCACATTAGAGTTAGTAAAATGGGCAGAATGATGAAACTTTGAATGAAAATAATGAAAAAAGTTTGATGAAATGGTGATTATTCGAAGAAAAAGTGCGTCGGGGACTCGGGTTTCGGTGAGAAACACGATTCATTCGTCATTTTCACTTCCGCCTTGTACTTTTCCGGAATGACGTCGACAAGTGAACGCATGACCGTTTCCAACTTCTTCGGCGGGGATATGACACGTGCGTTGAGGACAAGTCTTCCAGGTGAGGACATATATCTAGATCCGTGAATCCCGTCAACATTTATCGACTCGTTGACCAAAGACATCTTTGCCGCGGCTTCCGGTGATGATATCATGACTTTGACGTGAACGATGGATGACGGAACGTATTCTTTCGCGACGCCTTTCATCATATCCATCGCAAGTGAGTACATGTCCAATTTTTCCGACGGTACGACATCGAATGTACCGGAATACCATCCCAACTTCGCCTTTTCGAATGCGAATTTCTTGCTGTTCTCTCCCATGGGCACGCGCGTGCTTACTTTGTTTGATAGAATGATATCAATGATCTTGTCGATGTTCCTCAGGTCCGTTGATGATGTTCTGACGATCTCGGCATCGGCAACGACCGCATGCAACGCACTTTCGATCTTGTCCAACGTTTCAGTGGACACTGCGTCCGCTTTTGATAATATGACCACTTCCGCTTCTTTAATCTGATGTGCCGGAATCAAGTCCACCGTATCGGCGGTTTTTTGTTTGTTCTCATTCAGGATATCCATCGCTCTTATGCAGTCGACGACGACCATGAACGGCGATACACTGAACTCATCCGGGTACAATGAACGCAACGGCGAGACAACGGAACTCATTATGTTCGTTGAAGTACCGATCGGCTCCGCTATTATGACATCCGGTTTCCCAGTTGAAACAAGAGTTCTGGCACTGCATACGAATTCGTCGAAATTGGTGCAGAAACACCCTCCCACTATCTCTTCAACGTTGAATCCGGAGCCTTTGCTGAATTGCGTATCGACAAGAACATCACCCTGATCATTGGTGATTATCGAAACGGATTTATCATAAGATGAACGGAGTGTCTTCGCGAGGTTTACGGCAAGCGTTGTTTTACCTGCACCCAAATATCCTCCGAGCACCAGAAATCTGGTTTTACCAGTCATGCACCCAACATGCGTTGAGACATTTATTTAGTTTTCACTCAAACGGTCTGTATGTATCTACTTACCGCAGGATTTACGACTGTCCGGAGAGCATCCGTCATCGACACTGATGAGATTCTTTCTCTTCAGGAAACTGCATTTCTCGCATGGGATGGTAAGAACGCAGTTGTTTCCCACTGCAAGTCCCTTCAGAGCCTCTACGATTCCCCTGTCCAAAGGACGGAGTTCCTCGCGTCTGTTGAGTTTCAAAGTCTCCATCTCAGCATCGGAGAGTTTGTCTGGAACGATGTTCTTTCTCTTCAACGATTCGACGCAGTGTTCGAATTCCTCTTTGGAACAGACGTCGCATCTGTTACCCACATCTCCTAACGGTCCGTAGAGTTCCGCTATCGGGTCGACGATGTAGATGTTGCGGTCCTTTCCGACTGCGATGTATATCGCGTTGCGTTTGGCCGGGGCGATGTACTCCATCCTCGTTCCCCTGACCTTCTCCTCACGCATAACAATCCAAAAGTCATTCAGGTGGTTGTTAAGCTGATAGACGAGCTGCTGGTATTTCACGTCCAAAAGATCAGCCAATTCCTGTTTCGTCATGTCCTTTCCGTTAAGTGCATACTTGAACAGGGTGGTGAGTATCTGTTGTCTCATATCGTGCGTCGAAATCGACATGTAAGTGGACGGGTCCATGTAAACGAGTTCCATTTCGCAGTTCGGCATGATAATGATATATGCTGAATTGAAATATAAAATCGTAGGTCGATTATTTGAGTCTTATAAACTTTGCTGATTTTTCATAGAGCAGATTTTAAAATAGAGTGCCAATATCGATGCAAGTGGAAAAGATGGCGGATATTTCGAACAGCATCCGGAAAGCCAAGAAGGCATCCATAGAATTGGCGGCATTGGACACGGTAACGAAGGACAATGCGTTGAAGGCCATGGCGAAAGCATTGGATGCAAGAAGGTCGGAAATCCTGGAAGCCAACCGCAAAGATGTCGACGCTGCGGAGAAGGATCTTAAGTCCGGTGAAATGACAAAAGCACTCTTCGACCGCCTGAAGGTCACCGACGACAAGATCTCAGGAATGATCACCGGTATTGAAGACGTCGTTCGTCTGAAGGATCCGGTCGGCGAGACAATATCGACACTTGAATTGGACGATGATCTGACGCTTTACCAGATAAGGTGTCCAATCGGCGTTCTCGGGATAATATTCGAATCCCGTCCGGACGTTGTTCCGCAAATTATGTCCCTATGCCTCAAGAGCGGTAACGCAGTGGCGTTCAAAGGCGGACGCGAGGCGTCTGCATCAAACAAGGCACTGTTCGACATACTTCAGGAGGCAGCCGCATCGGCAGGTGTACCGAAGGATGCGTTCTGCATAATGGAGGGAAGGGAGGACGTTGGCGTCATTCTGGGAATGGATGAGTACATCGATCTGCTGATTCCAAGAGGTTCCAATTCATTCGTGAAGTACATTCAAGACAACACGAGAATACCGGTGCTGGGTCATGCTGCCGGAATATGTCACGTTTACGTAGATTCAAAGGCGGACCTGAAAAAGGCGCTCAATGTAGCATTGGATTCGAAGATCCAATATCCGGCTGTATGCAATGCAGTGGAAACGCTGTTGGTCAACTCCAAAATAGCCAAGGATTTTCTACCGAAGATGATGGACGCGTTCGAAAAGAACAGCGTCGAAGTTAGAGCAGACGATGCATCGTACAAGATCATCGGCGGAAATGTAAAGAAAGCATCCGAAGCGGATTGGGACGAGGAGTACAACGACCTGATAATCTCGATCAAAACAGTAGATTCGGTTGACGAAGCGATAGACTTCATCAATGAACACGGTTCAGGACATACCGACGCAATAATATCAGAAGACAAGGAAGCAATAGCGAAGTTTGTCAGCATGGTCGATTCCGCAGGAGTGTTCATCAACGCTTCGACAAGATTCGCAGACGGTTTCAGATACGGAAAAGGTGCTGAAGTCGGTATCAGTACCAACAAGATTCATGCACGCGGCCCGGTCGGAATGGAGGGGCTGATGATATACAAGTACATCCTTGTAGGTGATGGTCACGAAGTGAGGACTTACGCTGGAAAAAACGCGAAAAAATTCACTCACAAGAATCTCGATAAACAGTTCAGGGTGTAGACATGGACAGAAAAGACATGCTCGGTGATGTCGGCAGAGTGGTAATCAAAGTCGGTACATCGTCAATAACGATGGGCGGTACGAGCACGTCGGAATCGTTCATGGATTCCGTGGCTGAGCAGGTCAAGAAACTCAGGGACTCCGGATTGGACGTACTAATAGTAACATCCGGAGCAATAGGGATCGGACTGATGGCGATGGATGCCCACCCGAAGCCGAAGGAAGTGCCGATAAGACAGGCCGCTGCATCCGTCGGGCAAAGCATACTGATGCAGAAGTGGAACGACAGTTTCCAGAAGCAGAACATCATCGTCGCGCAGATACTCCTGACGTTTGACTTCTACTCAGATAGAGAAAAATATCTCAATTTACGTAATGCTATACAGACACTGCTGGCACATGGTGTCGTCCCGATAATAAACGAGAACGATGCAGTCTGCGTTAAAGAAATAGATGCGATGTTCGGCGATAACGATACGCTTTCAGCGTACGTTTCAAGCAAGATGGATGCAGACCTTCTGATCATCCTTTCTGATGTAGACGGACTGTATGACAAGAACCCGAAGACCAACAAGGATGCGAAGATCATCACCACAGTGTGCGAGATCGATGATTCCGTGTTGTCAATGGCAGGAGACACCAACAGTAATGTCGGTGTTGGCGGTATGAAGACAAAAATCAGAGCGGCACAGATATGTCATGAAGCGGGATGCAACATGATCATTGCGTCAAGTTCTGTCAAGAACGCAATACTGAAGGCCGTTGACGGCGAAGAGATAGGGACGATATTCGTAACAGACAAAAAAGAACGTAAAAAATCACTTTGGATACGTTCAGCTCATCCGTTAGGTCAGATCATCGTCGACGACGGTGCGATGAAAGCCATCGGAAAACACCTTAGCCTTCTGGCGATCGGTGTCAAGGAAGTTAAAGGAATATTCGACCGCGGCGATGTCGTCGAAGTCGTTTGCGCTGGAAAAGTAATAGCAAAAGGCATTCCGGATTACAGTTCAGAGGATATCGCAAAGATCAAAGGACTCCACAGCGACAAGATATCCGAGATCCTAGGTCATAAGAACTATGACAACGTAATCAGAAGCGAGAATATGGCACATCTTTGAACATGTTCATTGTTTCTTTTGAAATTTTATATAAAATATCTTGACGACCCAATTAAAGAATGTTTGCTGGTGATTGACAGTTCATTGCATAATTGGATTCATTGCGATATTGCATAGGTCAAGAGTTTACAAATACGCCTGTAATTCATATTGGATTATACATCCAATTGGTGGAAAAGATGTAAGAGGCGATATAATGAGCTATAGAAAGAAAAGAACCATGACAGTCATCTTAACAGTGGCAGTCATGATGTTGATGACAGCTGCCGTTGCAGTACCGTTGTTTTCAAACGACAGTTCTGCAGATTCGACAGATGATGCGTGGCAATTTCCGCTCGTAGGGGATTATGAAACCCCGACAAACGGAGACGAAATGCATTTGAAATGGATGACGAATGTTAAAGAATTGAGTGGCGTGAACTTCGGCTGGGCTGCAGTTCCGGGCGTACCTGTTTTTGTCGGTAATTCTATTTATGTGAGGATTAACGCAGTAATATACGAACTTGATATGGAAACCGGAGAGGAATTGCACTCTGTTGCATCGAGTAATTCCGGTACCAATATGTATGGACATGTGGTGGACTATGCAGATTATGGTGACGGAATAATACTTGACGCCAGGAATATGAATGCTTTCAATCTGGATCTAGAACCGATATACTCATTTCCTGCATCACACCTCAAGATGCCGTATTACGATGGTTACTTGTATGGAATAGACAAGGCAGGAGTATCAAAGTACAATCCTGCCGATACAGACACCAGTTCCGGAACCGAGGTAAAAACCCACGAATGGAGAACTGCAGTAACATGGGGACACACGACAGATCCGATGTACCCGGTGTTTGTCGGCGGATTCATGTACATCATCAACCTCACATCTTCAAATGTTGCCAGCCTTCTGGCGGTAGACCTCTCTGATGGAAGTATTGTTGATACATACACATTTGAGGAAGCTGGAATCAACGCAAACCCGACCTACATGGACGGAAAGGTGTACGTTTCCACATACTATGCATCAGGAACAGTAAATCCTAGTGACATGGGCGCAGTGTATTCAATTCCTGTGACCGTAACAGGAGAGTTCGATGATGCGAACATAAAATCATTAGATCTCACAGTAAGGACCAACAATTCCTCACTTGTTCCATATGAGAATGGATTTGGATATGTATGGACGACCGCAGCATTACACGTGATCGATCTTGAGACATTCACAGAGGTAACTTCCCTTTTTGGAAACTACGGATCCAATACCCGTGGCGGAATATCAATAGCAACAGGATATTATGCTGACACCGGAAAAGTCTACATTTACAAGATACCGTATGGAAACACCCAGACAATCGTGATATACGAACACACATTCGACTCATCGAAGCCTGTAGGTTCACAGCACACGCTTACGGGTGTTGAATACTCAATACCTGTTACAAAGCAGTATAACACTGAAACAGTCAGGTTCGGTAACAATGGAGAAATGGTCTGGCATAACGACAGCGGAGACTTGTTCTGTTTTGTCCTCGAAAGGACGGTAACATTCGAGACCGACAATGGGTCTTCAGCAACGACTGAGCAGGTGGAGAATGGGAAATTCGTTGCAAAACCCACCGTTGATCCGACAAAGGCCAATTATGTGTTTTCCGGATGGTATTCTGATGCGGGATGCACAACATTGTATAACTTCAACAAACCTGTAACTGCGAACATCACAGTTTATGCAGGATGGGAATTGCCGGAAGAGTATTGGTTTTTTATACAGACGACCGAATGGGCGAAATGGATATCTGCAGAGGGAACTGCACCGGATGAGGCGTTCAGGGCTGCCTGTACCGCAAACGGAATTATTTTCACATTGGGTTCAAGCGGTTACATATCATCCTTCATGGGATACGATATGTCGGGAGAGATGGGTTTTGAAGATGAGGATGACGTGCTCAGCATGTATTTCTTGGTTTACAACTTATTCAACCTTGAGAATGATGGAAACTGGAAATATTCTGATGATATTTTGAAGAATCTTCCGGGTAATTATTTCGCACTGGTATTCGGAAAGGCAGTATTCCTTCCTCCGACATACTACGAGATGACATCATACGGATTGCCCGGTGCAGTTATTGGAGCGGATGGACTTCCATATGACATGCCTGGATACGTATTCGGCGGATACTTCACCGATGCGGAATGTACAATACCTTATACGTTCACCAACGGCCCGACAGCAGATGTGGATCTGTACGTGTCATGGTTGAAAGTGTTGACGATTTCGTTCCACACGGGCGATGGTTCCGTGGTTGAAAATGCCATGGTCGTCGAAGGACAGAAGATAGCGGAACCCGCAATCCCGACAAAGGTCGGTCATGCGTTTGTAGGTTGGCATATCGATGCGGCACACAGTGCAGTACACGATTTCAATACGCCTGTGACCACAGGAACGACGTTGTATGCCAAGTGGGTCGTAGTTTACTCCGTTGTATTCAATACGGACGGCGGTTCGACTGTTGTGACTCAGATTGTGCATGATGGAAACAAGGTTGCAGGACCTGCGGCCCCGGCAAAAGAAGGATTTGTGTTCGACGGATGGTTTGCAGACGAGGATTGTACGGTAGCGTACGACTTTGATGCAATAGTCAGTGCGGACACGAACATCTACGCAAAATGGACGGTCGCTGAACCAGATGAAGATGAAAAAGACATGACGGCGTATTATGTAGTAATCATTGCGGTAATCGCGGTTATTGCTGTAGCATGCATTTTCGTCAACAGAAAGTAAAACTCATTTAAACGAGCCGGCCGCAAGGTCGGTTCGTATTTTTTTCTCAATCGATTTCATTTCTCGGGTTGTCAAGTAACGGGTTGAAACACATCATAGAAAAATTGCAGTGGTGGGCTCGGCCGGATTTGAACCGGCGGCCTCTGCCGTGTGAAGGCAGCGTTATAACCCCTAAACCACGAGCCCGTGAATCGGATTAAGCGGATTGTTGTATTTAATCGTTAACTTATCATAAAAGCTTAAACCGTGTCAGTTATACAGAGGGTTATGACAGACACGCGTACCATAATCGAAATGACCGATGGCAGTGAGGAAGACAGGATGTTCGAAGGAGCATTCAATTCCGTGCTGCACATGGACAAAAAGGATTATCCGTCCTACATCGGAGGTCTGAAGATTGCTTCAGGTCATGATTTTGTGGTTTCCAGTCCGGTGGACGATTCCATACGCTTCGGGAACTTTCAGGAGCCTGAGGAAGGATTGGCCAAGCACGCTGTCCTGGCGGCCAAAAAGGCTTTCGAAATATGGTCAAAGATCGACATAGAAAAGAGAGCTGGCACATTCGAAATGGTTCTCGATAATATCAAAAGGCAGAGGTTCAGGATCGCTGCAACGGTATTGTTGAATTCAGGCATGACAAGAGACCGTGCGATAGAGGAAGTGGACCGTTTGATCGAGATCGTTGGCAGAGAAATAAAGAAGGCGCGTTCGTTGAAGAAGGTCAAATCGCAGGGAGTATGGGCGATAATCTCCGAGCACAATTCACCATTGGCGGCACCGATCGGTTATGCAGTGGCCGCGATATTGGCTGGAAACTCCGTGGTGATGATGCCGTCACGTTTCTGCCCTGTTCCGGTGTACATGGTGTACGATATAATGAAGGCTGCAATGCTTCCCGACGGTGTCATGAATATAATCGTCGACAGACGCGGAACGGTTACGACATCACTCACAGAGGACGAGGATATTGTCGGAATTGTTGCAAGCGGTTCCGGAAAGAGAATGGAAGAGATGATGTTCCTACAGATCGACGAGGAGATCGAATTCATCAACGAGGTCAAGGGAATGAATCCTGTGCTCGTGAGCAGACCTAACAACATGATGCAAGCAGCATCGTCAATACTGAAAAGTGCGTTTTCATTTGCAGGTCAGGATATCAATGCCCCGTCAAAGGTCGTCATAATGGCTGAAGAACAGAACGCATTCATTGATGCGATTTTGAAAGCAGCCTCTGCGATGAGGATCGGCGACCCCGCAGAACGTGCAACGACCGTTGGACCGATCATATCCGAAGATCAGATGAAACTCTTCCTAAAAACAGTCGAAAAAGTGAGCGGTAACGTTATCTTCGGTGGAAAGAGGCTGGTGAACATCGAAACGGAAGCAGGATTCTATGTAACGCCGGCAATAGTTACGGGAATGTCCATGGACAGCGATATCAACAACATCGATCAGACTGTTCCGATCCTTTCAATTCAGACAGCATCGGACATCGAGGAAGCGTTGGAAATGGTCAACTGCTGTGATGTCGGACGCGTATCGGGAATATACACAAAAGACGAGAAACTGGCAGCCAGGTTCGAAGAAGAGTCGCCTGCGGAAATCGTTTACGTGAACGACATACACACAATACCGATATCAGCATTCAGGGCGGAAATGGAAACATTCATGGATTAGATGCCGCGGACGCGCACATCCTTGACATATTTCTTGGCATTCTCAGCCATCGTAAGGACCTTGGATTCTGGATACGGGTCAAGGACTGAAAGTGAACTGTCCAAGGTGTTCTTTGGTCTGAACTGATGTAAACGGTAACGTTTTGCGCCCTCGATCTCCTTGCATATGGCGCTGATGTCGCTTTCCTTCACGAAAACGGGTGCGAGCGTAGTGCGGAACTCATAATCTATTCCGGAATTCATCAGGATGTGGATGCTTCTTCTGATCTTGTTGACGTCGATCTTCGTGTCGGTCACAATATCATATCTTTCGTTGAGCGAGGATTTGATATCCATGGCTACGAAGTCTACCATTTTGGCTCCGATGAGATCCTCCAATTCGTCGGGATGGTTGCCGTTGGTGTCAATCTTGATTTTCATGCCCAGCGCTCTGAGCTTTTTGATGAGTCCGGAAAGGTCACGGTTCAGGAACGGCTCTCCGCCAGATATTACGACACCGTCAAGGAAATCTGAATTCTCGTCAATATATTCCAAAATATAATTTTCGTCGACCTCATCTATCTCGTTGGGACGAAGTACCAGATCCCTGTTGTGACAGTAGGGGCATCTGAAATCGCAGCCCGCAAGATAAATCGTGCAGGCGACCTTGCCCTCCCAATCGAGCAAGGTGGTCTTTATGAAGCCGGCTATTTTCATTTACAGGGATAAATGCGGATTTAAAGATAAATCCTTTGCTTGACCCAGATTATGGAAATAAAAAAATGCGGATTTCTCCGCAATGAGTTTATTTGTCCCTTTTCAGTGCGAGGAACCAGTCAATGACCTTCAGATCGCCCGGATTCGCCACTCTGAATTTGATACCGTCCATCGTCATCGTCGCGGGAACAATGACATCTTTTCCAGGAGTCCATCCTGCGGGCGTTGACACTTTGTCAGAATCAGTCTTCTGAAGTGCCAGCACTACTCTCAACATCTCGTCGAAGTTCCTTCCGGTGCTCAGTGGATAGTAGTGGATGCACCGGATTATGCCGTTTGGATCAATGAAGAATACTGCCCTTACTGCCTTTGTGTCGGACTGGTTCGGTTGGATCATTCCATATTTTTTTGCGACTGTCATTTTGATATCGTCGATGACCGGGAATTCGATCTCAACGTTCTTCATTCCGTTCCATTCCAGGTCCTTGATCTTTCTGAGCCATGCTATGTGCGCGGAGATCGAATCAACAGACAGTCCGACGAGTTCGCAATTTATTGCTTTCAGTTCCTTCGAACGCGCGGCGAACGTCATGAACTCCGTGGTGCATACAGGGGTGAAATCGGCAGGATGGGAGAAGAGAATAACCCACTTACTTTTGTAGTCCTGCGGGAACTTCATGTGTCCCGAGGTGGTCTCGGCTTCGAATTCTGGCGCTTTGTCCCCGATCAGGGGAAGATGAGTGTATTCGTCAACCATTCTTCTACCTCGGAATATGGATGGCAGTCTATGGCTATATTAGTGATTGTTAATTTCCGTTAAGGTGTCGTCTGAAAACCTATTTACGCATATACCCCTATTCAGCAACATTATGGCAGGCGGATTCAAAGTTTCTTTTTTTGAAGAAAATAAGGATATTGTTGTGCAGAGTGGTACAACAATTTCGGATGCCGCCAAGGCCGCAGGTGTGAAAATAGAATTGCCGTGCGCCGGTAAGGGAAGATGCGGCCGCTGTGCCGTTCATGTTTCAGATAGCAAGGACGGAACGCCGGCCAGAGCACTTGCGTGCACCACGAAGGTAGAAAAGGATATTTTTGTCAAGATACCGACCGGCGACGGAGCCGTTGTTGCATCGAACGATTACAGAAAGGTCAAGATCGGAAAGATATCGTCAGTCGTCAAGGCGAAGGATCCCAACTATGGAGTTGCAATAGACATTGGAACCACCACAATAGCAGTCTCCGTGACAGAGATGAACAATGGATTGGACCTTTACTCGGCTGCGGGAGAGAACAAACAGAGGCTCCGAGGCGAGGACGTTTTGGCAAGGATTCAATACGCCGAGGAAGGCGGTACGAGGGAGCTCAGGCAACTCGTCGTCGACTCGATAAATGACCTTATTGATGTATGCTTGGACAGACGGTGCAGCCCTGACAGCATGAACGCTGTGTACGTTTCTGGAAACACGACGATGATTCATCTGTTCTTGGGAATAGATCCGTCACCGATACGCATCGAACCATATGAGCCAGTGGTAAAAAAGGCGGAGATATCAGGATTTGAAAGTGGACTGCGTGTGAACCCGAATGCAAGGGTGATATGCATGCCGTCGGTATCCTCGTACGTGGGTGGTGACGTAACATCCGATATAGTATCGTCGGGTATGGACGTGTCCAAAAACCTGTCCCTTCTGATCGATGTCGGAACCAATGGAGAAGTGGCGTTGGGGGACAAGGAGATCATGATGGTCTGTTCATCGTCAGCGGGACCGGCGTTCGAAGGCGGTCAGACGACCTCAGGAATGCTTGCCCGCATCGGCGCGATAGACAGTGTTAAAATTATCAACAAAAAAATCGAATTCACAACCATCGGAAGCGCAGACCCTAAGGGGATATGCGGTTCAGGAATAATCGATCTGATAGCAGAGATGTTCAGAAATGGTTGGATAGACAAGAAGGGAAGTTTCACCAGCAAAGCAAAAACGGAAACGGACGACGGTTCAACATATCTGAGGATAGTCGGCGATGTGAGGATATCGCAGGATGACATAAACACGATAATCCTCACCAAAGCGGCAATATATTCGTCAACGGAAGCGTTGGTGAGGAACATGGGAATTACCTTTGACGATCTGGAAACGATCTACATAGCAGGCGGCTTCGGGAATTTCATAGGGCTGGAGAATGCGATCACGATAGGACTGTTCCCCGATGTTCCAAGAGACAAGTACGCGTATATCGGAAACGCATCACTGGCGGGAGCAAAATATGCTCTGTTATCGTCATCATTCAGGGTTCGTATAGACAAGGTGTTTGACAGAATGACGTACTTGGACCTGGGATCGAATCCACTGTTCTTTGACGAGTACTCGTCAGCACAGTTCCTTCCACACACGGATGTCAGCAGATTTCCGTCGTTAAAACAGTGATATTTTATACTAACCTGTCAATCATAAAATGATGGATTTCAATTTTGAAACGACCCTGATAGGTTCTCTGCCGTTTGCCAATGCGAAAAAAGCATTAGACATGATACTGGACGGAAGGATATCCTGCCCGTCGTGGCCTCAGTTGCCTGCGTTGGGATATTCCGAGAGCATGTACGTGCAGACAGGGGAACACCTTCCTGGGCTGGAGATAGACGACGCCGGTAAGAAGGTGAACGTCAACACAGGATGTTATGACCCTACGGACATCTACACCGCTATAATCACGGAAGATGTCGACTACTTCGTACATTCAAAGGAGCATCACACGGGACTCTATGAGTTAATGAGCCGTGATGTAAACAAATCATTTGCAGTCAAGGGTCAGGTCACTGGTCCGATAAGCGAAGGTTTGCAGGTGCAGGACGCCGAAGGCCGTGCGGTGATATACGATGAGTCATACTGTGAGATTATACGCAAAACGGTGAACATGACCGCAAGATGGCAGGTACGTGAACTTTCGAAGAAAAATGATAACGTAATAATGTTCTTCGACGAGCCGTCGCTCTCTCTGCTCGGAACTCCGTTCGCTTCGATTTCAACGGGTGACGCAGTTACATGGATCAATGAAGCAATAGATGTGCCAGGCTGTAAGAAAGCGATACACTGCTGTGGCAATACAGATTGGCCTATGGTGTTCAGTACGAACATCGATGTGCTCAGTTTTGATGCTTACGAGTATGGTCATGCGATCGCAATGTTCGCTTCCGAAGTTCAATCATTCCTCGAAAGAGGAGGAATACTTTCATGGGGTGCCGTGCCGAGCACGGACGAGAAATTCGAATCAGAAACTGTAAAGGGCGTTGTCAAAGTCATTGATGAAAGTATTGATAAACTTGAGAAGAAAGGCATCGATAAGGATTTGATATACAACCAGTCGATGATAACCCCGCAGTGCGGTCTCGGCGGAATGTCTGAGTCGAATGTTGACAAAGTGCTTACAATGCTCAGCGAAGTATCTAAAGAAATGAGGAAACGTTGATGCCGAAAACCATCGCCATTGCTGGAAAGGGCGGCGTCGGAAAAAGTACACTGTCTACGTTCATTATTCAATCACTTTCTGAAAAAGACGTTGTTCTGGCGATAGACGCGGACCCGAACTCAAACTTACCAGATAAATTGGGAATAGAGGTTGAGGGCACAATCGGCGGTTTGAGGAACGAGATCGTCGAAGACCCGGACATGATCCCAACAGGTGTTAGCAAGCACGAGTTCCTTGCATCAAACGTTAGAATGTTGCTTGCGGAAACAGACAAGATAGATCTGTTGGTTATGGGCAGACCGGAAGGTGCAGGGTGTTACTGTTTTACCAACAATGTGCTGAAAGAGTGCCTTTCAGACCTTATTCCGAAATACGCTTATACCGTGATAGACAACGAAGCCGGAATGGAGCACATTTCCCGCAAAGTGCTGCCGAAGGCGGACATTCTGATCCTCGTTTCAGATCCGACAATGATGGGTGTGAAAACCGCAGCAAGATTATCGGAATTGGCGAAAGAGGTCGGAATCGAAGCCGGAAAGACGATACTTGTGATCAACAACGCATTCTTCGATGCAGCTAACTTGGTGAAAGACGCTGAGGAAAAAGGATTCGACAACGTATTCGTGATACCCCACGACCCCGAAATATCCAAACTGGCTTCGGAAAGCACAAGATTGGACATATCCAAGGATTCGGAATTTGCTAAAGCCGCCGGAAAGGTTATTTCAGCTCTTTGAGGAACTTTGGAATGTTCTTTGATTCCGTTGTACCGATGACCACTTTGCGGTTGATCATTTCCTGAAGTTTTCCGGACATTCTTGTCACCAATCCCGGAATCACAACGACTCCGTCAGATTTCTTCAGAACACCACTTTCGTCGAAAGCCTTCACAACATGTTCGGGATTGAACTTTCCTGCTGCGTATGCAGTCAATACCGAAAGGCCTTCGGTGTTGACGATCTGGAGCCAAACGGGCATCTTCGATTTCTCTATGTCCGCGCGTACGGTGAAGTATGTCAATGAGAAGTTCGTGGTAAAGAATATCGGTGAATGCTCATCAGGATTGTTTATCGGATACAGATCCTGTTTCACCTGAATCGGGACCTGTGGATCGGTGTACAGATTCTGCCTGAGCGTGAACAACGGCAATGCTTCGTAATTCTTCAGATCGTCGAATATCACGAGGCTTCCGTATTTCATTGTCGAGATTGCCGCCATTGCCACTGCATACTCCCCGGAACCGAGACGGTTCATGAGAGGGTATCCCAATGGTTTGAATTTCTTTTTCAACGCATCGCGTCTAGCAATCGTCTGCCTTTCAATGCACTCTTTGAGGTTTGTAGGCCGCAGGTCGAGAACGAGATCGTCGACACCGTTCTTCTTCGCCTTATCGGTCATATCTGCGATCACGGAAAGGTCAGCGGATGAAAGTGCCAGCGGGCATGCGAACGTTTTAGCCAACTTGCACATTGCGTCAATGTTATCGGCTGTTGCGGAGTAGATCAGCGGGCGGTTCGCCTTGCATATGGGCAATACGGTCTCCAATATCTTGACGTCCGAACATTCGAGGATGAACGGACCGTCCCACAGCTTCGTTGCTTTTTCCACGAGCACTTTGTATTTTGTCACGTCGTTCGTTTCGCACTTCAGCGACAGCATGTCTATGGCGAATATCATTCCGACTCTTTCAAACGTTAATTTTTTGATTTCCGCAATGCGGTCTTCGGCCGATTGGGCGTCTGTGATAGTCAAAGCGTAGACTATTGGGTTGACGAACTTCCTCTCGTGGCGGTACAGTACTGTTTCTCCGCCGAGGTCAAGTTTCTTCTTTCCTCCGACGGACACTGTTCTTACAGGAGGTGCCGCAGATTCGTTCAGCGCGTCCTTGGACGCCTGGTCCACGTGCGGACAATCCTCTATCTTCGCCTTCTGGTTGGCGAGTTGCATCGCAAATGCAAGGCAGGTCGGCTGACCGCAATCCTTGCAGTTGGTTTTCGGAAGGAGTTTGAAGAATTCTATTGCTGTAGGCATCTTCAGACCTCCGTTAGTTCGTCAGCATAAACTTTCATCATATCTGCCGCGCCAGGTCCGCGCATGATGACGATGTCAGCACCGGAGACCATCGCAGCCATTGCGGTGATCGCTTCCCACCATGTCGCTCTGAGTACTACGTCACCGATGGACGGGTCGTCCTCGCTTGTTGCGTCCCCGACGCCCCATGACGATGTTACGTCGCAGACGATAGGCATCTGAAGCATCTTGTCGCCGTTCAATGCGGCAAGTCTGATACGTTCATTCACCGAGTAAGAGTAATCCAGACCCATTCCCAGCGCCGCCATCAGCGGATCCATTACGATATCCTTTTTCTGAACGCCGAAGTCGGAAAGAAGGATGTTCATCTGTTTTGCAAGATTGATGTCCAAGTTCGAGAAAGCAAGAACGGTGTGACCGTTCGCCATTGCCGCAGATGACAGTCTTTTGTAATCATCTTCCTCAGCCTTCGCAAGGATCAGACGGCTGTCTTTCACTGCATTGCTGACTTCCGTCAGTACTTTTTCGTCGATGTCGGGTATTCCGCATCCGTAGACGATGATAGGTAATTTTGTTCTGTCGGAGATCCTTTTGACTGTTTCTGCAGCGTCTTTCGCGGGCGTTCCTTTGCGAGCTGGGTCTGTGCTCAGTAACCTTACACAGATGAGGTCTGCACCGATTTCGGCCCACATTCCTGCCCATTCGACGGGATCGTTCTGACGGCCGTCGAACATCTTTGCCGCTATCTCGGGATAATCTGTGAGATCGTCAACGACTTCACCGGCGATCATCGGTCTTCTCTTCAGGGAATTCTCGAATGAGAGGAAGGGCATTCCGTCCGCTCCTCCTGCTATGCGGTCGCCTTTTCCGAGGACCGTTTCACCGATGGTACCGCTGTATTTCTCTTTGGCCGATGGTATCTCCATTGTTTCTCACCTTAAATGAGTGGGTCCATGTCGAATGCGGGATGCTCCGTTTTCTCCATCCAGTCCATGAGTCCCTCAGCGTCCTCGGTGACGGTCTCATCCGCGATCTTATCCAGCAGGTCCGGGAATCCTAATTCCTCAGACTTCTTCCGGAAATCCTTCTCGATCGCGGCCTTCAGGTGTTTGGGCATCCAGGAAATCCTGACTATGCCACCCTCTGCAGCAATGAACTTCTCACTCGTGATATACTTTTTGCCTATTCCCATGAACCCGGGCGTCTGCCTGCCCCCGCCTATAGAACCCGCGAGGGTGGAGAACTTCATTCCCGCTGGCGTCATTCCTGTGAATTCACGGTCCACGAGGATAACGGACTGCATATCGCTGTTCATTGCCACGATGACCTCGAAGCAACCGCATGACGTCATCGGGGAGTCCATCAGACTGTAGAGGCAAACACGTTCGATCGTTCCATGCGAGTTGGAAAGGACGATGTCGTTGACACCCTCATGTTCACCCTTGCATACATCCAATGATGAACCCTTGTCGAACGGCTTATTCGGTCCGTTGGGTGAAAGGTCGTGACTTGCTTTAGCATCAAGCCAATTGATCGCTCCGCACAGTCCCAAACGTTCGGGAGTGACTATGCACACGTGGTCGGGAGCAAATGACTGGCACATCGTGCACGTGTAGTACGTGTCGACGGTATCATCCTTCAATCCCCTCATTCTCTCGTCACGTGTATCGTATACTTTTTCGGCTTCTTTCAGACGCTCTTCCAGTACTTTGATGTCGGTGATGACAGAGGCCTGAACTCTCGTGACAACCTTGCCGAATTCCTCTTTGATCTTGTGAACCAATATTCGTCCAAGATCTTTCAATGTGATTCCCGATTCCTTTGCGTTTACGGAGACTCTGATCCAATTGGAGTTCCTCTGGCCGGCGTGCCATATGCCCTCCGCGAAATTCAGGAAGTGGTGGATATGACGTTCCATAACAGCTTCGAGGTCGGCCTGCATGGTCTTCCCGTAGACTTCGACCACAAGTCCGAGCGGTACATTGCATCCCTTTTCGAATGCGTCGAGGTCTTTTCCCAGAAGGATGACCTCTCCGTCCTTAACTTCATTCTCTTTTCTTGAGACGAGCAACTCGAATGATTTACTCTTGTTTCCGCCGGCTTCCATGAATGTATCCGGTTTTCTGATCAATTCGCCTTCGAAGGCAGGACCATATCCGACAGGCAGGTCCATGGGCTGAAGTTTTACGCTTATCCCGCGTTCCTCTATTCCGGCCTGGACCATTTCCTTGTGTTCCTTCCTGATATCGACTGCTTTCGGTATTCTCGGAAGATCCTGGTCTGTGACGATGACGACGCTGTGTTTCAACGCAGCGAATGCAAACGCAGCATCAAGGTTCGAGATCGGGCCGGTGTACATCAGGATGACTTTCGGTCTTTTTGAAAGGTAGTCTTTGAGACGTTCCGCGTCACCTGCCTGAACGCCACCGAACGTTAATGCCGCTCTGACAGCGAAATTCAATGCCTGTACGGTACCCATCGGTCCGCCGAGCAGATAGAGCATCCTGTCAAGTCCGTGTGTTATCTTCGCATCGCGTATCATCTGCGGATAATTTCCGGAGGCGAGGATGATCATTCCCTTAGACTGGCACTCTCTGATCATCGCCGGTAATGTTGCGTCACCGGGTACGCCGTTCATGAACAGGACGGCACCAGGGATCGTCTCGTCCACTAAGCTTAATCCGAGTTCTCTGAGCGTACGGTCCGGTACGAATCCGTCATCGGTCTCACGGCCTTTGAGGTATGAAATGGATTCAATAATCTCTGCGGCGAACATTGTGTTGTCGCCCGCCACGAATCCTGCGGCAAGGTCTCCGCCCTCCGGTTTGTTGAGATTATTGAGGAATTCAAGCGCACCGTTCAGATCGATCTCTGAAAGGCCCGCCCAACCGTAAAGCAACGGCAATCCGTATGCCGTGTCGGGATATTGTAAAATGGCATCCCCGTCGAATTCCTCTATTGCCGCTGAAACGACGGCCTTAGCGGAATCCACGAGTTCGTTCGATCCCGTGATTGCCATGGCGACAAGTTCTCCCGCATCGGCTTTACCGCTGCTCTTGAGAAGTATGTCACTCTGCTTCTGATTGATTCCGTAAGCTTCCAGTGGATTCATTTACTCCAGTTTCCTGTATTCTTTCAGTTCGAATATTCCATTCATGCCCGTGAGGTTCTTGCTGATCGCATCCCTGAGCTGGTTGAATGTTTTTCCGCTCGGGGTCAGGTCGGCAACCATTTCCAACGACATCGACTGGTAGCATATCTTGATCTTGCTGAACACCGAGATGAGATTCACGCCCTGTCCTGCTATGAAACTCACTATCTGTTCGATCGATCCCGGACAGTCTGGAATCTCCAGATTCATTTGCACGAGGTTAACGTCTTTCTTGAAGAATGTGACGGAAATCATCCACGATGACGGGTCTGCCGTAATCATGACGCTGGCGTTCTTGAACGTTGATAACAAGTCATGATATTCCTTGTCCAGATCGAATACGCCGTCGTGTATCGTTGTAGGTGCTCCGCGTCTGACCTCAGTCTTGTTCTTTGCGGATTCAATCCTGAATGCGCGACCGATGTCCGCCGGTCTCGTCTCGATGAGATCGAGTTTTGAAACGCGTTCATCGTTGTTGTGTTTCATCTCTTTGAAAGATTCCTTGATCAGGTCACCTTCTCCGGAGAAACTCAGGTCGACCAACATCTTCCAGATGATGACCGTGTCGGAAATAGCATTCAATGAAACGGAATTGAGTATGTTGACGCTTCTCTCGCTCAGGAATTTCGCTGCCTGTGCGGTTGCTCCGGGAACGTCCTGCATGTACATCGTCAGATGCGTCAGTGTTCTGTAATTCTCCTGAGGATACATAGATAAGATCAATTCATACTCCTTCGGCCCTTTGTCAGAATATTCGAATAACGTACTGTAAACGAATCCGCCTTCGACCAAACCCATGGCATCCGCCAATCTTTCGCTGATCTTGATCTCTGAACCGTTGACTTTCGCAAATTCCCAGGTCTTCATCCTTATCAGGATGTACAATGGGGACGTATCATATATCCTTTCGGTCACAGTTTTTAACTGACACCGTAGGTCTGGTCCAAATGGGGTCCTCAGAAATCATTTCTAGATTCTTTTTCAAATTCTCGGGAGTTCCCGCGCTGTCGGAATTCAGAATACTTTTGATTTTCTGCATGACCTCTTCCGCGGAAGGTTCGAACTGGGTTCCTGACGCAGATTCTTTCAGAAGCCTGCACGCTTCGGTGATCAGACGCTGACTTTCCTCTATGAGTTCTATGCGCTCTTCCGTACGCATCCTATTTCCTCGGTCTTGTGAAAATATATCTTCCCGGGACGTTCTTTCTTGTGCTCACAGTATACGGACAGGCGGAACATTTCCTTTTCAGTTCCTTGTCCTCGCCGTCGAGAGTCCTGTTCATGACGGACGTCATCGGAGACCTGCATACGGGACATGTTTCAGGAAGACCCAGGCTGCTGCTTTTTCCGTTATATTCTATTGAAATGGCGACCAACTTTTTCTTGATCGCAAGCAGACGGACACGTTCCTCACTGACACGAAATTCCTCATCATCGTTTGCGAGTTCTTTCCTGACGAGTTTTGCCAATTCCGCTTGAGACCTGACCTGGGAGTTTCTGTACATGACTGTGAAAATAGCGTCACTCAGTCTCTCCTCCGTCGGTATTTTGTAGGCCATCAGTACGGTGATAGCGTTAGCAGGGTATTAATTCTTTTTAATGAGCCATGCGAGGTTTTAAAATCATTATGCTAATTGTGAGGGTACACTTGCGAGGGTAGTCAAGTTGGCCAACGACGCAGGACTTAAGATTCTGTCCTTAGTGGTTCGAGGGTTCGAATCCCTTCCCTCGCACTTTTTTTTGCTACTCAAAAAAGCGACAGAATAAATATAAAATCAACAATCCTGAAATGAATTCGGCTTGCCGAAGGAGATGAATAAAATGGATGACGAGACGAAATTGTTATTCGTTGACACATTCTCGAAGTTGATGATTGCGGCGTTCAGTATGGTCGCCGCTCTCGCATGGAACGAGGCAATCAAGACACTGATCGAAGAATGGATAGGTAAAGAGAACCACACCCTTGGTCTCTTTATTTACGCCATCATCGTGACGATCATTGCAATCCTTGCAATAATCATGATTACCAGAAGTTTCAACAGACTGAACAGAAAGGTTAGCGCAGAAAAGAAAGGATAAATCGCTTTTCTTTAAACTTCTTAATTCTTCTTTCTATTCTCAACGTAATTCAAAAGGCTCATTCCTGTGAGTTCGACGCTTGACGGTCCGGACCTGACGAAGTATGAGTCGCTGTTCACATCTTTCAGGAATACGGGCTTGTCTGCCGCAGTTACGACGATCTTGATCACGCATACGTTCTCAAAACTCACGAGTTTGAATGAAATGAACGGAAGGCAGTGGTTTCCGATCTGGTTGGAGAACATGTGCGTCAGGTGGAGACTCATCTTGTCACGGTTTTCGAAACTGTCTTCATCCACTCCCGCTATGACTCCGTCGTCGGTCACACCCACCAGAAGGGTTCCGCCGTTGGTGTTCATGAACGCCACTATCGTTTTCAAAACGGCACGTTCCATGCGCTTGTCCTTTTCTCCGGTTGCAAGATTCGTTCTCAGCGTAGCTTTGAATTCTAACGTTTCGCTTTCGCCTTCGGCTATTATCTTCTTTATTGTTTCCGTCTCGGACATGGATTTTATGCCGATGGCCTCAGAGTTCTGTTTCAGGAATCTCATTACGGTGACGTCGAACAGTCTGGTGGAATATCCGGCGAAGAATGCACCCGACGTTATTATCAGGCCTATAAGAACCCAGACGAACGTTTCCATGAACTCCGGGAAGTTATCCTGCGGACCGAGTACGAAGTACGCCGCAGTTTCCCATAACGTGAATGTCGAGACTCCGATCATGAACGCCATTGTCGCCACATGTGCGGTACGTTCCTTCTCAGGTCCCGGTATCTCCTTCAGGAACGCATATGCGACGATGAGGGCGATCAGACCAAGTACAATACCCGTCAGCACATCCTGGAATATGTCCAATAACGGATAGTCTCCGTAGATTCTGCTGAATAATGTCAGTGCAGCGATGATCAGGAAGAACAACATCATCACAGGCGGTATGTGGACGCGCCTGGTGCTGAGGAACATTGCGAAGACCAGAGTAATCAGGAACAGTACGTAAGTTGCGACGTTCGCGTTGTAGACGAAGCCGATCATCAGGATGATGCACATCGTGATAATCACGAGCAGATATGAGATCACCGTTTTCTTGTCCACGTCCGAATCGGGCAACATTGTAATCCGTATCCCAGTCGGATATATATTTCACTTGTTCGGAACCATCGGTTTTCTTATTAATGGCACATTGCGCCAATAGATGGGTTTTTCGCGCATAATATAAAGATTTAAGTACGACCATCTGTCTTAGAGGGGTTACGGAGTAATCAGTTTGGCAATAAGTTACAAAAATTCATCGAGGAACGTGGTCAATGGAGTGCCGGTAAAAAAGAGGGTGCAGACCAAGACCAAGGAGTCGACGAAAAGGCAACCGATGTTGAACACACACCGTATCGCACCCTTCAAGTACGATCTGAATGAGATAATCGCTACGACGAAGATGGACCAGTCCACCGCCTCGTCATTCACCGCATCGGTGATAGCAAAGGCGTCCAGACAGTCCGCAAGGGATGCGAAAGATTATACAAAGGAGTTCTTAGACAATGAGTCACTCACAAAAGACGAATCCGACAGGATCTGCAGGCTCATTGATAAATACAGCAAATACCGCTGACCGCCCCATGAAATTCTCAGAAGGTACCGTCGGTAGGGTTTTCATTCTTACTTTGAAGAGTGGAGATGTTCTTCATGAATCCATCGAGAGATTCGCATCTGAAAAACAGATCTCCGCTGCCACTGTGGTTGCGGTCGGCGGTGCCGATAAAGGATCCAGGCTGACCGTTGGTCCGAAAGTTCCCCTGGCATCTCCGATACAGCCCCTTTATCATACATTGGAGGCTCCGCACGAACTCACGGGAACCGGGACGATTTTTGAGAATTCCGAGGGAAAGTCGGTCATGCACATGCATTGNTCCTGTGGCCGTGAAGGCAAAGCGGTGACGGGATGCGTGCGTGCCGGNGTCATCGTATGGTTGACGATGGAGATCGTTATAACCGAGATCAAAGGTGTAAGTGCCAGACGTCTTCCGGACAAGGATTCCGGATTTGAACTGCTGACGGTGGGATGATACAATGGCGGACCGTGAATCTTTATTGAAGATACTGAAAACGGTGGATGGAAAACCGTATCCGAAATACAAGGAGATCACGGGAACGTACGACATGGGAAAGTACACGCTGCACGTCGACGACGTTCAGGGATCACCGTCATCCGAGCATTCGAAGATGAGGGCAACGGTATCTATGGCAAAATCGGGATTCCCCGAGGATACGTATTCCAATAAGTCACGCAGAGTGGCATTGGCCGATCTGATCGCAAGGCGCTTCTGGGAATCTGCCAGGACAGATCTGAAGAACGTATCAATACCGAGACCGGGGCAGGAGATATTGGAGCGGGGGTCGGTAACCGTTGCCGAGAAATTCATCACAGTGTCGTTCTCGTTCGATCTACCGTCGGCAGGGAAGAATGTTGCCGGGAAGACGCTGACGGACATGCTTACCAAATTGGATGCGATGGTCGTCGGCGCACTCTTCTACAAATCGTACAAGAAATCAAAACTCTACAATCATATTGAAACCTCTGAAAACGCGGATTTCATACGTCAGAACCTCGTTGAAAAAGGAATGAATTCGTTCATTGCAGATGGATCGATACTCCCGAGAAGAGATGATGGAATGGCACCGATGATAGATGCCGTTCCGTTCAAAACATTGGACAAACTGGAAAGGGTGATCGAAGTGCCGAACGGTCCGCCGATAAGAGGCATGGGGATTCATCTGGAGATCACGGCGATAGTCGGCGCCTCAGGTTCGGGACGTTCGACGCTTATTGATGCGATATATGCGGGGGTGCACAACCACATCCCCGGCGACGGTCGCGAATACGTGATCACGGTAGACGACGCGTTCTATGTTTCCAAGGCGGACGGGCGTTCCGCGAATAACGTAGACGTGTCATCATTCACCAAAATCAAGGAACCTATAACATCAGAATGCATAAATGGGCCGATCGCGGCATCCGTTTCCATGGCCGAGGCCGTCGAGGCGGGATGCAGATTCTTCGTTTTGGATGAAGACACGAGCTATCCGACGATAATGGGCACTGGGTCCGCATTGGGTTCGGTGATAAAGGATGAGACGATATTCTCAATATTGAACATCAGGGAGTTCAAGGAGAACGTGTCGGCGCTTGTTGCCGGGAATTCGGAGAATGTATTCTCCAATGCAAACCGCGTGATCCTGATGTCTGCGTTCAATCCCGTTGATGTGTCGTATCTGATGGTGGATCCATTGCCCCCGAGGTTATCATTGCCCAAAGACAGGCTCCCGCTGATCAGGAACGGTGCGGAATTCTCGCTTGATACGGAAGGATTGGGATTCCCCTCGGATCAGTCTTATGAGCCCTCCGTAAAGAACATTCTCAAAGGAATGCAGGAAGAGATGGACGGTTCGCACACCGTGACATCATTGGCTTCCGAGGGTGCTTTCATACCACCGAAAGGCGTTGCCGTCAGACGTATGGATGTAGCGATGATGATGAACAGAATGCGCAATCTTTCCATGATAAGGCGCACCTAATCACAAAATGAATTATTTGCAACATTGTTTCATAATTTTTCATTTCATAGTTTAATTGTTACAATTACATTGGTAAAAGCCATGTTAATGAAACAACGTTGCATTTTTCGGCTCAAAACGTATATATACCCTCCTTTTCTTTATAGGATACGGGATTACTATGGGTTACGAAGAATTATTCCCCCCGAACGACTTGAATGGTTGGCATGCAAATGCAACCAAGAGATTCGCGAGCCCCTTCGTGGACAACTACCACGACAGGATTGATGTGGATCCGATCATCTTAGCTAACGCTGCGGTGCACTGCGGATACTCCATCAGAGATTTCAACGAAAAACCCGAGCTCGGTATTCACTGTGTTGGATACATCTCAGAGCTCTTCGACCTTTTGCCGGTTACACACTGGTTCTTCTCACTTCCGTGGGTCAGAGAACTCGGCGTTACACTCGAGTACAAGGACACACTCCCGCCGGTATCGACGGGACCGATCATCAGCGAACCTGAAGAGGTTGAAGCGCTGAAACCGATCGGAAAAGAAGAGCTTTTGAAGGGTTCGACCGTACCGTTGTTCTACAACTTGTACGACTACGTTGCAACGAACCTTCCGCACACATTGGTTCCGATCTCCTACGGTTTCGACCTTGGAGGAGCAGGATCCGAGCTGGTCGGTGTCGAGCAGTACATCATGTGGACATTCACAGAGAAGGACCTCGCACACAAGCTGACCGACACATACGTCGAGACATCAATCAACGGTGCAGACGTTATGTCAGACAAATACGGAATGGCAATGCTCATCGCAGGATCAATCCTGTGCAACAACGATATCTTCTCCGATGAAGGAGTAGAAGAGTTCTCCGCAAAGAAGATGGGATACTACGTCGACCAGTGTTTCAGAAGAGGCGCAGGTCCGCAGGTGTTCTACCACCTCTGCGGTAACCACGAGACCGACTACAAAGTGTTCAAGAAGAACCTCATGTGGTCACCCTTCAACGTTCTGCACATCGGTTACAAAGGCGCGAAAGAATTCCCGTCAGACCTCTTGAAACAGGAGTTCCAGGATGTCACGACATGCATGGGTTCAGTCGACACGAAACTGATGATCGGAAACAACCCGAAGAGGGTCTATGAGAGAGCCAAGGAATCACTCCTCGCAGGACGTGACTCCAAGAAAGGATTCATCCTTGGTACAAGCTGTGAAACGCCAATGTACACGCACCCCGGAAACCTCCTCGCACTGACGAGAGCGGCCCGTGACTTCGGTACATACGGAACATGGTGAGGTGATTCAGATGGATATAGCAATATCAGGCGATGTTAAAGCGGTCCTCGAGAAGAGGGGTCTGAAAGAAGCAGACGTGAAGGCAGTCATCGAATACGCTGAGTCGAGCAAAGACAAGATCTACAACGGATCAAAGTTCATTGCAAAGAAGCAGATCGGCGACCTCACAGTCTACGCAGACTACACCGTAGCGGGCGACAAGGTAACGGTTAACTCCGGATACTCACACAAGATGAAGATCCTGGACATCGTTATGGCAACCGATGAGACCGAGTGGAAATACTGCAAGAACGGCAAAACCGTTACGAAAGGCCACACGGACCTCACATACCTCGGTGCAACAAGATCCGGTCCGGCACTTGTCGAGGCTGAATCTGGTCAGTCCTGGTTCGAGGAATACCTCGCAGCCGGTGCACTTACCGTCGCAGAAGGCCTTTTCACCCAGAAGAGAGGATAAAACCTCTTTTTCAAACTTTTTTCTTTTACTTTTATTTCAATTACATAGAGAACATACTTAAGTTCTGATTGTTATTCATGGGCTCAATGGAGAAGATCGGAGAAACCCGCGCACTCTGCCCAGAATGTCTGAAGGTCATATCGGCAACCAAGTTCGTCGAGGACGGAAACGTATTCATAGAGAAGATATGCCCCGACCACGGAAAATGGAAGGTGAAGATATGGTCAGGCGCGGATCATTACAAACAGCTGTATGATTTTGCGGCGGTTCCGAAGATTCCCCAGAAATTTAAGACATGTGCTACTGGCAATTGTCCGGAAGGTTGTGGCCTTTGCGATGAGCACATGCAGCACACCTGCCTCAATGTTGTCGAGGTAACAAACAGGTGCAACATGAATTGTCCGATCTGCTTCGCCACAGCGAACGGTTGCGGTTACGATTATCATCCTTCGATCGATGAGATCAAGAAGTCATTCCAGACTGTGGTCGATTACGTCAAGAGTCCGAGGTGTGTGCAGCTTTCCGGAGGGGAACCGACAATACGCGACGACCTTCCGGAGATCGTGAAAATGGCCAAGGACATGGGCATCGAGCACATTGAAGTCAATACCAATGCGCTGAGGATATCCAAAGACATGGATTATCTGAAACAGCTGAAGGATGCTGGAGTTGATGCATTTTATTTCCAGTTCGACGGTGTTGACGATGAGATATACATGAAAACGCGTGGCCGTCCGATGGTTGACGTGAAAAACGCTGCGATCAAAAACTGCAAGGAAGTCGAAATAGGCGTTACATTGGTCGTGACAGTATCGCCGGACATCAACCTCTGGCACGTTGGAAAGATGGTAGAGTTTGCTGCAGAGAATGTGCCGACCGTGAAGGGAATTCATTTCCAGCCTGTAGCATACTTCGGAAGATATCCGATTGACCCGAAGGATGAGAACCGTGTTCTCCTGCCAGATCTGGCGAAGGCCATTGAAGAACAGACGAAAGGAATGCTGAAGGCGGACAATTTCCTGCCGACGTCCTGTTCAAATGTCCACTGTGACATGAAATCGCTTTCAATTGTTCTCCCTGATCATTCATTATTCCCGCTGACCACAATGGCATTGGGCCCTCCGAACAAGACTGATGCCGTGGCGGACAACACCAGAAAGGAGATATCCAGTCTCTGGAAGTTCATCGAAGGAACCATGGATGGAGAAATGGAAAGCGACGACGGTTCATGGAAATCATTCGTCAGCAGGGCGAAGACGCACTACCTTACAGTCTCAGCAATGGCATTCCAGGATGTCTGGACCGGAGAAAAGGAAAGATGGGAAAGATGTTGCATCCATGTAGTGACACCGGATGGAAAACTGATACCATTCTGTCTGTTCAATACGACTGCGAGAGACGGCACCACCATGTACAGAAGACAGGCATTTACCTGCTGATCATCTTCTGAAATATCCGAAGTTCTTGTGGTAGTTGGCGGTTACACCGTTCATGTAGTTGGTCAGGAATTTCTCCTTTTCCTTGGTGTTGACGATGAAACCGTTGATTGGGAATTCGTGGTCGCAGTGCACGCATCTTACGTATTTGCAGTTCTGCGTTGCCTTGGGGCAGGCTCTGCACGCGATTGCTCTGGACTGGAAAAGACTGAATTCCTTCCCGCATCTGGGACATGTGAATCTGTGTGTTGATGAGAGCAACTGCGGAGTTACGCCTGCTCTTGCCATCTCTGGAGTCAATGTCATTCTATAAACACCATCAGTCCTAATGATGTTCTTCTATATACATTAAACGGAACGAGGAGTCCGAAAAATGTACTCAGAACAGGATTAAATACACTGAGCCAGATTACGAAAGCATGAGTGCATGGGAATCCGTAAAGATCGCGATCGTTAGAAGAAAGCTTCTTACCAACAGAGTCAGGCCGGATTCCGAATGCCCGTTGGAAGAATGGATGAGGCTGAAGGCTCAGGCCACCTGTAAAAGCAACAAGGAACTGAAGAAAAAGATCGGTTCCCACGACCTCGAGAACATGTCCCGTGCGGATTTTGAAGAATATCAGCTGTTCAGATTCAGGGAACAGATGAAGTATGTCGAAGAGAATACGACATTCTACAGGGACTACTTCAAAAAGGCCGGAGTGAGGCCGGAGGACATTCAGACTTACGAAGACCTTCAGAAGGTGCCGTTTACGCTCCCTTCTGACCTCGCCGCGGAACCGATGTATTTCATGGCAGTGTCCAGATCGAAAACGGCAAGAGAGTTCTCCACCACGGGAACAACCGGAACGAGGAAGATAATTGGTTACACGCTGAACGATCTTGTCTCAAAGATCGACATAGTCGCCGCCGCGCTAAAAGGGATAGGAATGACCAACGGCGACTCGTTGCACATAATGTTCCCGGCGGTCAGCGCATGGGACCCCAGCCTGATGTTGGCCGGGGCGTGTAAGATTGCAGGATATGGATCTTCCACATGTTCTTCGCCAGATATCAACGAGCAGATGAGAGTGATCAAAGAAAGTAAATCAACTTTCGTCATCGGTCTACCATCCTTTATTTACCGCGTTACGGCGATAATGGGAGAGAACGTTGATCTGAAATCACTCGGAATAAAGAAAGTGATCTCGACGTCCGAACCTCTCTCAGAGAGTATGAGGGCGACGCTGCAGGAAGCATGGGGTTGTAAGGTACTCGACGTATGGGGCATGACAGAGTTTGGTCTCGCATGTGCGGTCGAGTGCGACGAACAGAACAATCTGCACACCGATGAAGCAAGTCTGCTGTTTGAAGTGATCGATCCGGAGACTGGAAAACATGTAAAGAACGGAGAGGTCGGAGAGCTGGTGGTATCAAGTCTAGTCGCGGAAGCGACGCCGATCATAAGGTACAGAACGCGCGATCTTTCAGCATTGTTCGACCCACCGTGCAACTGTGGTTCCAGTTTCAACAGACGTATAAAAAAACCGGCGGGGAGAATGGACCTGCAGTTCAAGGTCGGAATGGGTTACAAAATCTATCCGGTGCTTTTCGATGAGGCTGTTTTCAAAGACCCAGCAGTAGTGGATTATCAGGTGAAGATAACCAAGGAAGGCTTCAGAGACATACTGACCTTTGAAGTGGAATCCGCGGACAAGAGCGAAGCGCTTGCCAAGAGGATCGTCACCGCTGTTTCGGAGATCATGGAAATAAACGATGGCATAACGGAAGACCTCGTGGGAATACCGAGAGTGGAATTCAGGGATGTCGGAACAATGGAGTATTCCGCAAAAGCGAAGAAGATAGTCGATCTTCGTTAGATTCCCTTTGCTGCGGAAACGACACTCTTCAACTGGGTGTTGTCCGAACAGCGTTCGATGAATGTTCCCGTTACGATGACATCCGCGCCGGCTTTTCTTATTGCCGTCGCATCTTCCGGGGTCCTTATTCCTCCGCCGATAATCAATGGAACTGAAAGCTCCTTCTTCACTGCCGCGATCATTTCAGTCGGTACGGGTTTGTCGGCACCGCTTCCGGCCTCAAGGTAAACGAAGCTCATTCCGAGGAACTCCGCAGCCAATGCATGTGCAATCGCCGATTCGTTGTCATTGCGTTTGATCGCCTTCGCCTTTCCGACCTCACCGACTTTCATTCCGGGTTCTACGATGATGTAGCCCATGGATATCGGTTCTATGCCTAGCATTTTTACGAAACGGCTTGCTTTGATCTGTTCGCTTACAAGGAAACGTGTGTCCGTGCTGTTGATCATGCTCATGAAGTAGATAGCATCAAGGTGTTTGGACATCGCATTTGCGCCCGACGGGAAATATATCGTCGGAAGATCTACGACGCCCTTGATAGCCAAGGTGGTGGCGTCCAGTTTGTCCTGTGTAACGTCGGTGGAACCGCCGATCATGATAGCATCCGTACCTGCCTCCGCCAATCTCTTCGCTATTGCCGCAGCCTCTTCCGGACTCTGTTTGTCAGGGTCGATGAGGGCCATGTGCAGTGTACCTTTGGCTATTTTCTCGTACAGATTTTTTCTCACGTTCATCAGATCACACCGAGTATGAATGCCACGAAAGCCACCAGCATTGCGATTTTCGCAACTTTCTGCGACCTTCTTGGGCTTGTGAAAAGAATATAGGATGCGTATATAAACATTGCATCAGGCACTATTATGAAAGCGTAATATTCGTTGAACATGCCTGTCCAAAGGGGCCAAATACTCAACGCAACACCTGAAAGATAGAACACAGCGGCTATTATTCCTGATTTTTTCGTTCCGATCATCATCGGTAATGTTCGTCTTCCCTCGTCGCCCTCGATGTCTTCGATGTCCTTGGTGATCTCGCGTCCGATGTTTACGAGTATTGCCATTCCGACGAGTATGTACGTCCCTTCGATCTTGCCAACTATCGCACCTCCAAGGAGGAATATCAGTCCTGTAAGGACTGCGATGGTAATGTTACCGACCAGACCTCTCTGTTTCAACACAAGTTCGTAAGCAAGCATCAGCAGACATGCCACGGCGACGATGACAATGGGAAGTAACTCCCAGAACAGTATGGAAAGCGCCACTGCAAGGCCTAATGTCGCACATCCGGCGTAGAGGGCCTGTTTCGGTTGCATTCTTCCAGAGGGTATCGGACGTTCCGGATGACCTGTTTTGTCGATCTCGCGGTCGATGTAATCATTCAACGCATTTCCGCCAGCCATGAACGTGACGACGATAATGCAGGCAAGCAGGACCTTCAGCAAATGGTCTTCGATTTCCATCTCGGAAGCGATGAGCGCGGATGCGACTATCCCTATGATTCCGATAATTCCATTCTGGAGTCTGAACAGCTGAAGATACTTGTTCACACCCTGAGATGATGAAACATCTTGAAATAGTTGTCCTAACTCTNTTTGAAAATATGGTAGTGCCTAGANAGGGATCCGTGTACTTTCTGAATGAACACTTTTTCAAAAACAAGTTGTTGCGGATGGAACTCGTGCGGAAGGACCATGCACGCCTTACCTGATTTTTTCAGGACGGCCGATATTGACGGGGCAGCCCTGGCGTATATGCTTTCCACGTCTTCACCGCCAGTGCATGTCGACCTTCCGTATGGAGGATCGGTGACAACCGAATCGACATCTGAAAAGTGATCTGGCACATCTCCAATATCGAGCACCTCGCTCTGTTTGAGTTTGAGGCCGTAGAAGTCCATATTTTCCATGCAGCCGTCAACCATCGCTTCGTCAAAGTCCGAGACGACAGCATTCATTCCCATGAATGCCGCCTCTATCGCAACACCGCCTGTGCCGCAGAACGGGTCTAATACAGTACCGCCGCGTTTCACACCAGTGAGATTGATCGCCGCTCTTGCGTACTTCGGGTGTAACGATATCGGGGAAAAGAACGGTCTTTCGCCGACCTTCCTCGATTCCAATATGTTCGGGTCGCTGCTCCTTTCAGAAATGTACACATGCACCATGTCCGAAAGATGGAGTCGTATCTCCAAATCCGGATTCTTCAGGTTTACGTCATTTTTCTTTGACAGTAACGTCCCCAATTTTCTCGTCAGGTCCTGTGAATCGACGTCATCCATCATTCCTCTGAATCTCTTGCTTCTGATAGCGAACGTTCCCTCGGGAATGTCCATTTTCTCGATCTTTCCGAAATCATCCGGTCTGAACGATCCTAGAAACGTTCCGAAATGATGCGTCAGCGCAATGCGGTCGCCTACGCCGTCTACTGCGTTCTCATCGAATTCCGCGATGATATATCCTGGACCTGAGGAAAATAAAGATGAACCCTCCGACTCGGCTTCAATGCACGCAAGTGCCTCTGCTGATGGCATCGTCGGATGCTCGCCGGAGAGTTCGAAGAAGAATTTTTTCACAATTCGCGAAGGTATCAGTCCTTAATACCATCTTCGGTCACGGTGAACACTGCCTCGCCCTCGGGAAGGTTGGGGGAGTCGATCAGCCTTGCGATCCTCTTGCCTGCTTTTCCTTTCCTGAGGTACAGACGGAATGTTGCCGTGTGTCCTACGATGTGTCCGCCGATCGGCCTTGTCGGGTCGCCGAAGAACGCATCCGGTTTCGCCGCGACCTGGTTGGTCACTGCTATGACTGCGTTGTTCAGTGTTGCGAACGACAGAAGGTCGTGCATGTGCCGGTTGAGGATCTGCTGCCTTTCGGCTAACATTCCGCGACCGACGTATTCGGCTCTGAAGTGTGATGTCAACGAGTCAACGATCATCAGCTTTACGGGGAATTCCCTTGCGAGCTCTATCGCTTTCTCCACAAGCAGAACCTGGTGCTGTGAGTTGAATGCTCTTGCGACGTGTATGCGCTTGAGCACTGCCTCGGGATCAAGACCCAGATATGTTGCCATCTGAATGATCCTCTCAGGTCTGAATGTGTTCTCGGTATCAATGATAATTACATCAGAATCCAATCCGCCCTTCTCTGCGGGAAGGGTTGCGTTCACTGCCAATTGGAAGCACACTTGTGTTTTGCAGCTTCCGAATTCTCCGAACATTTCTACGATGGACTGACTTTCCAATCCTCCGCCCATAAGTTCGTCGAATGCTTTTGATCCAGTTGTCAGTTTTGTGACAGCTTTGCGGCGTTCAAGAATTGTCTCTCCCGTCTCAAATCCGCCTATGTCTGCGCAAAGTTTGGCACCCTCGATTATGTCCTGTGCTTTCTTGTCTCCGATCTCACATGCTTCTGCAAGCTCTCTCGGTGACGCGACTGCGATGGCCATAATTTCGCTGTATCCTGCTTCGCGGAGTTTCTCTGATATTGCTGGTCCTACTCCTGGTATGTCTTCAAGGGTTTTGGTGGCCATTATATTTCACCATATCTGTCATCGGCGGAAGGATATATAACTGAAAGCAGAGGGGGTGACCGAAAGTGCTATTGAGGCAGGGTTGGGAATAAACCTTTATATTACTGCTCTGAATTACCAAGTTGATGGCAAAGAAGAAGAGACGCGTTTCGGAGAAACAGGAAGAGGAATATGAATTCGTTCCTCCGGAATTCGATGAGAAGGAATTCATTCTCAAAGACATGTACAGCACGAAGGTGTTCCTTGTCGTTGCTATCCTCGCGGTCGTCATAGGTCTGGTATCCGCTTTGATCTACGGCATGGGGGATTCACTGCATCTCGTAGGTCTGCTTCTGACAATCGTCGTCATAGTGGGAATGAAAGAATTCCTGAAACTTTTGAGATTCGACCCGGACCTTCTTGAAGCGAAGACGATGTTCGGCAATTATCTGTTATTCTTCTTCCTCTCGCTGGGAGTATGGATAATATTCATTAACGCACCGTTCGCCTGATATCAGACGTTCCATGTGTTCATAGGATCAAGTAATTCCGTCAGAAGGCGCGCAGGCGCTTTTTCCAGTGTTGCATCGTGACCGAAGACCTTCATGGTCTCCAGCTCGATCTCCCTGCCGATTCCGGACAAGGCGGCCTCTTCGTAAAGCATGTCCTCTGCCGTACTGTGCCTCCTTTCCGCGATCACGGTCCACTGGCCTTCCTCGATGAACGGTTTTCCGTATTCATTGCCGTTCCATTTGTTCAAAAACGACTCGGAAGATTTCACCCATACCGGCGGTCCGATGTGTTTGAATGTTTTTGAAAGGATGTCGCGTTCTATTTCGAAGATTATGACGATCTTATCGGTGAGGTCGTGCACTGAACGTAACACATTGAACGAGTATGCGTTCAGTTTCCTCTCCAAAGCGTATTCGGTCTTCCAGATCTGCGAGTAGATGTTGTCCGTGTTCGCGTCCGGTCTTTTGAATGTCACCGTCAGAAGTCTGGAACCATGCATGTTCGCACGCTCCGTCAATTCCGTTTTCGTCATCGGTTTGCGTTCGAGCGGGAAGAAGAACTTCTCACTCGGTTCCGCAAGGTACGAGCGGCATGCGATAATGAACATCGCAAACGTATCCAGATGCACGGCGGATGCGACGTTCCTCTTGGAATCCACAGGATCGTACACAACGAGCGGGCCGGTCATAGGTGGCCCTTTCTTCTCGATCGCGATCGACACGCCTTCTTTCCATTCGGCCGCGGCGCGGACGACGTTCAGGAACGATCCGAAATGGATCACCAGCAGTTCGCACATGTATCCTGAGAACCCACGGGTGTTCGGTTCAGCGCCGTATGCGTCGATCCCCTTCATGAACGCCTTCAGTAATCTGATTTCGTCCCTTTGTTCGTCGTTGATCCTCGACAGAACGTATTCGGTGTGGAACGGCGTGCGGTCCACGGCGGACAGCAGGCGTTCGGAGCTTTCCAGCAAGAAGCACGGAACCATATCGACCTCGAGACCTTCGAACAGACCGCGCGTGTATGGGTGTTCAGCGTACATCTTCTCCCCGCCGATGGTGTCCTCTCCCGTTCTGAGCCCCACCTGCTCGAGCTCCTCGCGCGAAACAGTGCTCGGAAAGAGCAGGAATAGATCCAGGTCTGGGTCTGCCAGGTGTGTCCCCTTGGCAACGGACCCTACGAACCGGACCTCGACTTCAAGTTTTTTGTCCTTGAGATACTTTTCGACCTTCTTCTTGAGTTTTTCAGCGGTGTCACTGATCGCTTTGCATTGTGCGGGGGTCGGTTTCACCCTTTCAAGAATCTTCTTCTCAAGGTCCACGAGACCCAATATGAATCATCCAATTTATTAGTTAGCGTCGCTGTTTTTTATTTAGTAGATGCGTATACGCATTCAATGAGTGTCTGTCCCGAGTGCGGATGTGAGAGGAACGAGGAGTTGGGATACTGTGTAGCCTGCGGTAGGTTGAACAGTGATACTAATGAAGTTCCACAGTTCATGAGGACAGACAGGACCGTTAAGAAGACGGACAAGAAATCACTCTCTATAATTTGCGTTTCAATACTCATATTGTCGGTTTTCGCAGGCTTGGTCGTTGGAGGTTCGGTAGACTTCCAAGAGGAGCAGGATGGCGATGACGTATTCACCTTCACAGTGACGTCCATGGGGCTCTTCGAGAGCATAGAATGGACAGTGACCGATGTGGACGGTAACGTCGAGACAATATATGGGGGCAAGTCTGTAAAATGGATCGCACCGCATGCGGGCATGTTCAAGGTCACGATGTGCGCGCGTTCTTATTTTGGAATCGAACAGACTGTGACCAAGGAGATAATCCAGGGCGGGGCAATGGATGCCACGAAGAGCTGGACGTACGGCGGTGTGGATTACACGGTGTACGCGTTCATCCCGGTCGACGAGTACATGAAATACAGGTCCAAATCCATAAACAGGGCTCCAGGAACGGGAGCCACCGGTGCGCTGGTGAGAGATTATATGGAAGTCAAGACCGCTGGAAACATATTCGAAAGCATTGCAACTCAGATTGCATCAAAAGTTCCGGACGGCACATCGGATGAGGACATGGCGAACATCATCATGCTGTACGTCAGTCAGTTCAAATACACATACGATCAGGAATCGAGAGGCGTTCCCGAATATTGGAAATTCCCTGTAGAGACGCTCTTTGACGGAGGCGGGGATTGCGAGGACTTCTCGATCATGTGCATGGTATTGTTCGAAATGGTTTTCGAGGCCAAGGGAAGGGTTGCGAACGTTGCGTTGTCGTTATATTGGGGATTCATGATGGGCGACAATAGCACAGAAGGGCACGCGATGGCCACCATAGCGTTACCTCCTGGCAGTAAGGCATTGCCGATCAATCAGAAAGTTTCGAACGGATACGAGATCAACGGAAAAACATACTATGTGGGCGAAACGTCCTACGGTTACACTCCTGTAGAGAACGATCCTCACCTGGGCATGCTCAAAGTGGGAAACATGATCAATGATTACGTGAACTACGTGATGTATCAGAGCATGCCCTCAGCGCTTACACCTGCACCATACGGACTGATACTCATACCGGCCGCTGCATAACATCAATGCTTTCATCTTCCAGAATGATCTCCATGAGGTCTGTTCCTGCGATGACGGTATAACCTGTAGCTTTTGAAACTCTGTCGGCCTGTTCATCAGGACCGAGTTTGATTATGTAGATGCCCATATGATTGAAAACCGTCAGTTCGGGTTTGACACGGTTCACGAACGGTATTGCGTCGTCAGTGCAGAGATGCCCTGCGATGCGTTTATCGTCCGGCGTCGTTATCGGAAGAATCAGTATCCGCGAACCGGCGTACTGATCGGCGATTTCGTCTGAATACGAAGTATCGCTGACGTACGATACGATGCCTTCAGGAGTATGGAATTTGAATCCGACCGTGGTCGGGTCGTTATGTATCGATTTCGTCACCTCCACATGGGCGTCACCGAACTCGAGAGTGTCGCCGGGCATGACTGTTCTGAATGATCCAGCCATCTTTCTGTGATAGTTGGAGATGCATGGTCCGATGTCATTGAAACTGTCGATGACGCTCATGCTTCCAATAAGTATCCCTCTGTTTTCGGAACCGCCTTTGCACATTCCCTCGATCAGCACCTCCGCGTCGGAATAGTGGTCGGGGTGGCAGTGCGATATCATGATAACGTCGGTATCCGCGGGGTCGAGTTTTCCCGTGCGCATGCTGACCAATGCCCCGGGACCAGGGTCCAATTGTATGCGTTGTCCGCAGTCTATGACAAGGCCGCCTGTGCTGCGAGTCTGATAGATGGTGGCATGTCTCCCGCCGCCCGTGCCGAGGAATGTAAGTTTTGTACTCACGTCATTACCAAAGACGTTCGGGGTATATCCCTTTTTTCAGAGTACAAACGGTTAATAATGTGTATTAGAATGATACGGGCATGATAAAAGTCATACGCGATGCGTGGATCGTCACTCAGAACAGCTCCCGCCAGATCCTCAGAGGGGATGTCGCCGTCGAGAATGATAGGATAATATCCGTCGGCGGTAAGTACAAAGGCGGTTTTGACGAGGAAATCAACGCATCCGGCGACATAATCATGCCGGGAATGGTCAACACTCATACGCATGTTGCGATGAGCGTCATGAAAGGTGCCGTTGACGATGTACAATTCCCGGAGTTTTTGAATAAAGTGTTCAAAATAGATTCCGACAGGACGGATAAGGACCTCGATATTGGAACGAGGTTAGGATGTATGGAAATGATGCTCGGCGGAACGACGACGTTCATGGATCTCTATTATTCCGAGGATGTGATAGCAAAAGCCGTCTCGGATTCTGGAATAAGGGGTGTGCTGTGCTGGTGTGTTTTGGACAAGGAGTTCACGACACAGTCTGGAGATCCGCTGAAGAACTGCATAAACTTCCACAGTTCGTTCAAGAACAAGAGGAAGATAGTGCCAGGTGTCGGCCTGCAAGGCGTCTATGTATGCAATGAGGAAACATGCGTGGGGGCGAAGGAGTTTGCAGACAAGGTTGATGCGCCGTTGCACCTGCACCTTTCCGAAACAAGATCGGAAGTGAACGAGCATAAGAAGAAAACAGGGCTCAGGCCGGCAGAATGGTTGGACTCAATTGGGGTTCTGTCGGAAAGGACGGTCGCTGCGCATTCGGCATGGATGACCATGAATGAAATTCGTTTAATGGGAAAGGCGGGAATGTCGATTGCCACATGTCCGGTGTCAAACATGAAGTTGGCAACAGGCGGTGTTGCACCGGTTCCGGAGTACATGGAGAATAACGTTAACGTTTCGATAGGTACAGATGGAAGTACAACGAACAACAGCCTCGACATGTTCTCGGAAACGAAGATCTTAGGATTATTGCAGAAGTCCAGCAGATGGGATGCATCCGTGACAAGCGCACAGCAGTTGCTTGATTTTGCGACGATAAATGGCGCAAAGGCGATAGGCATGGGCAAAGACCTCGGTTCGATAGAGGTCGGAAAGTATGCGGATATCGTCATACTTGACGGTAAAGCGCCGAATCTCAGACCGATTCTTCCGGATAACATGGTATCCAACATCGTCTACTCAGCATCATCGCTGAATGTGAAGACGGTCATCTGTCAGGGTGACACGGTCGTGAAGGACAAAAAGATCTTGACATTGGACAAGGAAAAGATCCTGGACCAGTCCGAGGACATGTGGTCCAGTCTTTGTAAAAGATGATTAAGGGGTTTGTGAGTCTCACTGTGTTTTAAGTGCACGTCTTGCGAAGAACATTCCCAATGCTGTCACGATGACTGCAACAACCACGAGAACGATGATGCTGGTCAGCATCGTCACATCCGGCAGCGATAATAATCCCGTGGTATCAATGAATGCCTTTCTCAGTGCGTCCGCAGCGAACGTCAGCGGATTGTATTGTGCAATGGTCCCGAGTATTCCGTCCACGGTCTTCGGGAACATCGCACCGGACAGGAACATCAGAGGCATCATCAGCAGCATGTTGATGCCCATGAAAGCCTCCTGTTTCTTTATCACCATTCCGATCGCCACGAACAGTGACGAAAAGATCAACGATACGCATACGACGACCATTATGAAGACCGGTATCGACCAGATCGTCAACGCAGTGACCTGAAGTCCCAGAATCAGTGCGATCACGAACACGATCGAACACTGTACTAAGGACTTCACTGTGGTCGCCAACACCCTGGAGAGAGGTATCGCTCCGCGGGGCACGGGTGCCGCACGCACTTTATCCAGGAATCCGAACCGTCTGTCCCATATCAGCGACATTCCCGATGACATCGCCGTTGAAAGGGCGGTAATGACGATCATACCCATCGCTATGGCGTTGAAGAAACTGTCCGAATCCATGCCGGGCATACCGCCCATCATGCTGCTCATCATCACTCCGAAGAGGCCGAGCCACATCAGCGGCTGTATCAGAGCCATCATGATCTGGCTCTTACTTCTGTACCAATGTTTCAGTTCTCTTTTGGTCAGAGCGAACGTCTGTTTGAAAAAAGCGTTCTCAGACATCAGTTGCGTCTCCTGTTCTGCATCATGGCGATTTTAGTCTCCATTTTGGTGGATCCACTGTTCGCGTCCCTCAGGGATTTGCCCGTGTATTGCAGGAATACCTGGTTCATGCTCGGTTTGTGTAATGATACTGATTTCACTTTCCATCCATTGTCCGCGCTCATTGCAAGAACATCAGTCATCGTCTGGTCGCCGTTCTTTGTTTTTATCACATATGTTTCGTCACGTCTCGAAACACCGACGACATTCTCCAGCGTTCCAAAGGGTTCGCTGTGGTCGTCATCGTCGTTTATCATTATCTCGATGGAATCCCCGCCGAGCGAAGCTTTCAGTTCAGCAGGGGTGCCGATTATTTTTATCACTCCCTCGTCGATTATCGCGATGCGGTCACACAGTGAATCCGCCTCTTCGAGATAGTGGGTGGTGAGGAAGACCGTCATGTTGTTCTCAGACCTTATGCGTCTGATATAATCCCAAATGATCTCTCTGGTCTGAATGTCCAGGCCGAGCGTCGGCTCATCCAGGAAAAGGATCTTCGGACGGTGAATAAGTCCTTCCGCAAGCTCCAGACGTTTCCGCATTCCGCCGGAATACGTATCGACGCGCCTGTCCGCCGCCTCTTCGAGTTTGACTATCCTTAGCAGCTCGTCGATCCTCTCTTTCGCTACAGCCTTTGGTACATTGTAGAGGTCGGCCTGAAGTTCCATGTTCTCTCTACCAGAGAGTTCGTCATCCGCCGTCAGGTTCTGCGGAACAAGCCCGATGGTATTCCTCACAGCAGTGGATTCTTTCACAACATCATGCCCATTCAATGTGATAGTGCCAGATGTTGGCGTAAGAAGCGTTGTTATCATGGAGATGGTAGTGGATTTTCCGGCCCCGTTGGGTCCGAGGAATCCGAATACCTCTCCCTCGACGACATCGAAATTGATGCCGTTGACCGCAAGCACGTCCTTTCCGTACTTCTTCACAAGATCCCTTACTTCGATTATGTTTTTCATCAAATCATCCTTCGATCGTCCTGATCTTCTCTTCCACTCTCTCAAGCTCGGCCCTCAGATGGTCGCGCACATCGATCAGATGTGCCTTCCTGTCCCTGTCCACGTTATCGAATATCGTGTTGAGGTCCATCAGTTCTATTCCAAGGTCATCAACGGTCTTGTTGACAAGAGTCATGAACCTTGCAGCCATGGAGAACATGCTTCCGACACGTGGCAATGTTTCCGTAAGAAGAATTCTGCCGGAGTCTGTCAGCCCGTAGTATTCCTTGTTATCGATCATCTCGGAATCCAGAAGTCCTTTTTCCTGCATTTTTTTGATCAGCGGGTAGACAAAACCGGTCTGCGGTTCCCAAATTCCATCGAATATCTCCCGCATCTCCTTGATTATCTCGTAACCGTACTTCCTTTCGTTCCTGACCATCATCATGATGAGTATCTTCGGAGCACCCATCCGTCCGTGCTTGTGTGGAAATTTACCTATCATTTAATCACTCAGTATAATTATACTATGTAGTAATATACCTAGTATATTTATACCTATTCTATCTGGTGATTTTCTCTCGATTCCTAGATTAGAAATATAGCAGTGTTTGTCCATGACGTACTATGGGAAGAGGAAACATCGGAGGGCTCATCGGAGTAACGATACTTGCAGGCGGAGCCATCCTTTCGAGCAGAAAGAGGAAGAAACAGGATGCCGAGCGTGCGAAACAAACGAAGACCATCGCATCGAGCCCGCTGAGAGAGGAGCACGCACCTAACAAGCTTGAAGGTGTCGAAAGGAGATGTAAATCCTGCGGAAGCGTTGACACCACCGGTGCAAGAGTGTGCCCGGTCTGTTTCTCGAATTTTGAGTGATGCGGAGGTATCATGCAGAAGATACATGAGTACCTGGGAATGATAGTAAGGAACGCACAGATTTTGGAACAGCACCTGGCGTACATTGTTGCCAATGACGTTTTCGTCAAGAAAACAACATTGCTGATGCTTAAAAAAGATCTTGAGAAGATCATCGCGGATAACAACCAATACCTGAATGATCTTCTCTATATGCCGTTGGGCGATCTGTTGGAGCAGGCGGAGAAGAACAGGTCCGTGGACAAGGAACTTCTGGCGGTCATCGACAAGAATCGAATCGGACGTAATTTCGCTGTGCACAAGTTGTTCAAATTATCTGATGACCTTTCGTGGGCCGGAGATAAGAACAAGGATCCGAGGAAGTTCGACGTGGAAAGGAAGTTGAAGACGCTTGTTGATGAAACGTACATGTTGGAAAGGCGACTTATCGAATTAAGGAATGCGCTGGCGCACAAGTATAACGATACGTTGAAAAGATACGCCAAGAAGTGAGCTTCAGAGAATTGTTTATACACGTGTCTGCGATTATGTGGTCATGGTATCGCTTCTAGCTTATGACGGACGTCCGAATTCGGAGAAAGTTCTTGTTTACGCGATAAACCATGCCGTGAACAACAAGATCCCGTTGTACATCATGTCCTCGGTCACGGCCAAAGACAAATCGGACTACGATAACGAGTATGCCAAGGTCAAAGAGTATCTCGAAGTTGCAAGGAAGAGGGCTGAGGGCGAAGGTGCAGAAGCGCACACTATGATCAGCACTGGAAATCCGGCACATGAAATAATCGCATCCGCGGAAAGGGTGGACGCAGATACGATAATAGTCGGTCATGGTGGAAAATCGGCGTTCGACAGAGTGGTGGTCGGAAGTGTCTCTGAGCAGGTATTGAGGGCTTCGAGCTGTACGGTTATCGTTGTCCGCTAGAGAGGTTGAACGCTCCGAGCAGTGCGCGGATAAGTCTGTCCGGTGACGGAGGGCATCCCGGTATGAAGATGTCGACGTTCACAGTGTCGCCAATTCCTTTTCCGATGACGTTTCCGTTGGTGAACATACCGCCGGATATGGCGCAGGAACCCATTGCGATGATAACCTTGGGATTGGGTGTAGCCGCAACAACCTTGGTAAGTGCCAGATACATGTTTTCAGTGAGAGGTCCAGTTATCAGAAGGACATCCGCGTGTCTCGGTGACGCAACGATCTTTATACCGAATCTCTCCACATCATAGTACTGATTGGAAAGGGAATTCACCTCTACTTCACACGAATTGCACGATCCCGTATCGACCTCGCGGATGTGTATCGATCTTCCTATGGCCTTCAGTTTCTCCGCATCAAGTTTTCCGCCCGTGCGTTCTTTCGGTCCGCCGTGTTTGAAAATCAGGTCCTCGCGTTTCAGAACGTAATCGGGGCCGTCGATCATCTCAATGGCATTCTTTTTGCAGGCGTCCACGCATTCCATGCAGGAGATGCACTTGCCGGCATCCATCGTCCAACCATCGTCCGTGGTGATCGCATCTGCCGGACATACTTTGGAACATGACCCGCATCTGTCGCATCCGTCAGTTGCAAACGGAATTTTCTGACGCCTTCCGTTGATTACGTTGATGTCTTCGGCCTTCGAGCGTGTGAGGAGGTTTCGGAACATCATGTTGCTAACACTTTTTGCCACTTTTTCACCTCATAGATCATTTCCGCTGTACGAGAGGTCGAAGCTCTTGTTTATCACTGGGAAGTCGGGAACGATGTTCCCGAGGACGGCGTACTCGATGGCAGGCCAGTTGGGGAACGACGGATCGCGTATCTTGTACCTCCAGATGTTTCCGTTCATTACATGCATGCAGTGCAGCACCTCACCGCGCGGGGATTCGGTCATTCCGATGTGCACGCCGTCTTTCGTTTCGATGTTGCAGAACAGGTCTCCCGGTTCTATGGTGTTGATGCACTGTGTGATGATGCTTATTGATTCTGAGATCTCTTCTTTCCTCACCTTTAGTCTGGCAGCGACATCCCCTGTCGTTTCGGTCGGAACCCTCATCTTTATTTTATCGTAAGCGGCGTACGGATGACTCTTACGGACGTCATACTTCACACCGCTGGCTCTTGCCACCGGACCGACAGTTCTCAGTTTCATCGCAAGGTCGTTCGTCAGGATTCCCGTGGTCTCTGCACGGTCCAGGAACGACGGCGATGATATGATTATCTCAAAAAGATTCTCAAGGTCCAGTTTGATGTGGACCATTCCGGATTCGATTTTCTCCACGGTGTCGTCATCTATGTCGCGTCTGACTCCTCCGGGTCTGAATGTTCCGCGGAGCATGCGGTGTCCCGAAACTTCCTGATTCAATCGTAACATTGTCTCCTTGAGGGCGTATCCTTCCGCGGCCGGTACGGCGAGTGCGGTATCCAGTGCAATGCCGCTTATACCGCTCATTAGATAGTACATGCGTTCAAGTTCCGCGTATATCGTGCGTATGAATTTTGCGCGCTGCGGTATTTCTGTATCGGACTCCAGGGCTTGGAGATAGGCCATGGAATGCGCTATTGCATTGTCACCAGAGATCCTTTCGGCGAGCCTTGTGTTGTTTTTTTCCACCGGAGTCTCAAACAGCTTCTCCATTCCGCGGTACTTGTATCCGAGGTATGTGTGCATCATCAGAATGGGTTCACCGGCGGCACTGAATCTGAAATGTCCCGGTTCTATAACTCCGGCATGTATCGGTCCGACCGGAATCTCGAAGATGCCTTCGCCGATCATGTCGTTCTGCGGAATACCAACATCTCTGAATGTACCTTCCAGCGTGCTTTTCTGAAGAGGGTATCCGTCATCGTACACCTTTCTCAATTTCAGAAGCCTCATATCAGGATGGTTTATTGGAACGACTTTACTCATTTCGGATATTTCGCGTTCGTATATGCCGGCGGCGGGAACATATGGGGTAAGTGATGGAAATTCGGGTTTTTCCAATACGGACGAGATTCTGATGACCTCGGTTTCGGATATCATTATCACTTCGAGTGTGCGCAGTTTTGTTGCATTGGGTTCGGTGACGTACATGGATGCGAGTCCGAATCCAAGAGTGATCTGTGATTTCACTACCGAAAGCAGATCGTTTATGGTTGATTCGATCGTCCTTATGTTCACGGAATCACCTCAGTCAGCATGAATGCGATGTTTTCAATTGCGTCTTTCATACCTTCGGGCATGAACAGCCCGAACAGTATTATCGCTGCAAAGAGCAAAACCATCGGTAACGCTCTGACGATGCCCTTCGGGTCCTTGACGTCTTTTTCAGTGTCTCCCGTAAGCATCTGGAACACGTTCCGCAGGAATCCGGCGAAGACGATCACGATCAGGATGATGACAACAACGATGAGCAGATACATTCCGGCATCCGCAGCACCTCCCAATATCGACAGTTCGCCTACAAACAGCGCGAACGGCGGCAGGCCGATTATTGCCAACGTCGATGCGGTAAGCATGAAAGACGTGAACGGCATTTTCTTCCGTATGCCTTTGATGGCCATCATATCCGTCGTTCCGTACTCCTGTGCGACGTTTCCTGCAGAGAAGAACACCAACGGCTTCGTTAAGGAATGGGCCATAACATGGAACAGTGCACCGAACACCGCCAACGGCGTTCCGATACCGAAGCCTATTGCGATCAGCCCCATATGTTCGATGCTTGAGTAAGCCAACATGCGTTTCAGATTCTTCGATATAACGATGAATGCCGCCGCAACAAGCAATGAAGCCAATCCGAAACCGATGAACAGCCACATAGAGAATCCCGGAATTGTGATATCAACTATCATTTTGAATCTCAATATCGAATATAACGCACAGTTCAGCATCACTCCCGAAAGGAGTGCGCTGATAGGGGTCGGTGCCTGACTATGGGCATCGGGAAGCCACGTATGCATCGGGACCAAACCCATCTTCGTACCGAAACCGACGAAGATGAACACGAACGCCACTTTCAGAAGATCGGGATCAAGGAGCATGGCGTTGTTGTAAAGGAATATCCAATCCAACGCGCCCTCCCCACCGCCCGCGGTAAGCGATGCGTACATTAACGTAATTCCAACAAGTGCCAGTGTTATGCCGACGGAGCAGATCATCAGGTATTTCCATGACGCCTCCGTGGATGATTCGTTCCTATAGAATCCGACAAGGAATGCTGATATCAATGTCGTTGCCTCGATGGCGATCCACAGTATTCCCATGGAACGTACCACGCAAACCAATATCATCACGGCGACGAAAAGATGGAAGAACAGGTAGTACTGACGTTCGTCCCTTGCCGTTATCTTGCCGTTATTATGTTCCGTCTCCATATATCCGTACGAATAGAGCGAGACCATCAGTCCGACTATCGCTATCAGCAGAACGAACAATGCGGAAAGTTCGTCGACGTACCACAGACTGTATTCCGAGATGTTTCCGGTGAATGCGTCATAACATATCGGTACAACGAGCCCCAACGTCAATAGTGATCCAATAGTGGAAAGGATCGCACCGCTGCGACCCTGGGGCATCAGGAATGATAACGCCGCTGTTGCGAGAGGAATGAGAAGAATGAGTTCAATACTGTAGCTCAATCCTTCAGCCTCCTCATGAATGATGTATCAAGTGAATTGAACGTCCTGCTGATGCGGAATGCGAATATCCCTATGATGACGGATATCATCAGAACATCGAAGAATATTCCGAGTTCGATGAGCAACGGCATTCCGTGCGATATCGATAGTATTCCAAGGAATAATCCGTTCTCCATTATCAGTAGTCCGATTGCTTCCGTCATTGCCCTCTTCCTGGTGACCATCATGAACAGTCCGATGAACACTATGGACAACGATATCGCAAGACAGTTGCGCGTCAGTGTGTCGAATGAGTCCAGGATGGGGGCGGTGACGAAATATGCGACCATGATCAGTACCGCGCAGAGTATCAGCGAGCTCGGTATCCCGATGGACGAATCCACCTCCCTTCCGGTCTTGATGTGTTCCGTCGTGTACTTCAGGAACCATGGAATCAGAACGACCTTCACGGCGAATGTGATGCAGGCCATTATCAGCAATTCGCCCTCTCCTTCGGAGAACGCAAGTGTAAGCGCAAGTATTGTCAGGAACAAGGACTGCAACGCAAACGCCTTCAGAAGCTGTCCCATCGTCGCGGCAGCCATTGCAAGGAGCGACAACAGAAGCATGATGATGGCGCACAGGTCTATCAGATTTCCTACGATCTCGTCCATCATTTTCACCTTACAGTATGTATAACGATATCATTGCCAGTAATGACAATGCGAATGATGCGGTCAACAGGTTAGGCAGGCGGAACAGTCTGTACTTGGACATGACTGATTCGATTATGGCGATGGCGAAGCACATCACAAGTATCTTCAGCAATATCGCACCAAGTCCGATGAGGATGGCTATCGGAGTGATCTCGGTGGCAAGTCCCCATGGAAGGAACATGGAACCCATGATGCTCATGAATATGGTCAGCCTAAGCATGGATGAGAATTCCATCATGCCGAGACCGCGTCCGGAGTATTCCAGTAGCATTCCTTCGTGCACCATCGTCAGTTCGAGATGCGTGGACGGATTGTCGAACGGCACCCTCTTGTTCTCTGCCAGGAGTGTTATGAAGAACGATGCCGCCGCGAGTATGAGTACGGGCGTTATAGCCGATGCGCCCATCAGAATAATCTGAGCGGGGATGTCGCTGATGCTCATTCCCACATGCGTCAGTCCGGATAACGCCATGACTGCGAGCAATATCGCAGGTTCTACGAGAACGGACATCATCATCTCTCTGCTGGACCCCATTCCGCCGAATACGGAACCTCCTTCCAGGCCGCCGAGCACGACCATGAAACGATACAGTGCGAAGATGTAAACCAGCGCGATCATGTCCGCATACGGGGCGAGAACGCCGGTAAAGAAGAACGGCACCATCATCGCCAGCAGGAACATCGAACCGAGACAGATGTAAGGTGTTGCACGGAACAGCCATGACGAACTTTCTGAAATGACCTTGCCTTTCCTGAACAGTTTCGCAAGGTCGTAGTACGGTTGAAGGATGCTGTTACCGCTTCTGTGCTGCATCGATGCTTTGAATTTTTTGATTACTCCTGTGATGAGCGGGGCGATCGCGATCATCAGGATCACCTGCAGTGCGGACGCGAGAACCTCCCACCAGTTTATGTCGAAACTAATCATACGACACCCCCTATGAACAGAAGTGCCAGCAGTGTCACGAGTATGTATCCTAGATATGTCTGAACGTTACCGTTCTGCATTTTTCCGACCAAACGGGAAATCCTCATGACGCCTCTTCCGACCGGTTCGTAGAGATGCTTAACGAACGGCTCCCTGAATTTGACGGTGAATTTCTTCTCGTGGTGTTCACCTTCGGCAATCTCCACACTGTCACCGTATAGCGGATGGAACACTCTTACCAATGGTTGCGTGAAACCGATCGACGAATACTGCATGTTGCTTTCAAGAGGTGTACCGCAATCCCACGTCGTGCTCGTTTCCGTGTCTTTTTCGGATGTTCTCAGCAGGAAGTATGTTATGAGGACGGTCAACACCAGCAGACCTGCGAGTAGCGGAATGTCAAGGGTGCTGAGCATATGATCCGTGACAGCGTCCGATGCAGGCAGTCCGGTCAGTTCCGAGATGCCTGTGGCAATTCCGCCGATGATATAGTACGACATAATTCCGAGTATGAAGCAGAACGCGGCGAGTATGATCATCGGAGCGTAGGTGATCTTGGACGGTTTTTCCGGATTCGCAACGTTCTCGGAACGCGGACGACCGGAGAAAATGAATCCGTACATCCTTGCGTACGATACCGCGGCCATCATGCCCCCGACACCCAATACGGCGACTCCCAGCGGTAGGACGAACACGATCTCCTGAACGCCGAGGAATTCGGCACCCATGACGGATTGGATCATCAGCCATTCGCTGGCGAACCCGCTGAATGGCGGTATCGCGGCCATGGACATCACCGCGATCAAGGCAAGAACGGAAAAGAAAGGCATGACCTTTGCGAGTCCGCCCATCCTCTCGATCGCCTTCTCGCCCGTAGAGTCTTCGATGGTGGCAACTATCAGCAACATCAGCGACTTGAATCCGGCGTGGTTTATCGTATGGAATATTCCTGCGACGATGGCGAAAGTGACGAGTGCGTTGGCACCGGCGGCCGTGAACAGCATCGCCAGTGAGAAACAGAGGACGACCAGACCCATATTCTCCATGCTGGAGTATGCAAGGATCCTTTTCGGTTCTTTTTGAATGAGTGACTCCAGAGCACCCCACAGGACAGTGATGGATGCAATCGCGATCAGCAGGATCGCAAGGAGATACATCTCCTGAGTGACCCCGATATATGTGAAGACGCCCTTGAAAAGAATCAGAACAGCAACGCTCGAACAGACAGTTGCCATGAGGGAATCCGTGTGCGTCGGTGCATCTGCGTAAAGTTCGGGCATCCACGCGTGCAACGGAACCAGTCCGAGTTTCGAACCGAATCCCATGAAGAGAAGAAGTATCGCGGCGGACGCCATTCCGTTACCCATGACCGCATTCAGGTCATGCCACGAGGACAGCGTCATACTTCCGGCGAAGGCGTAAATGAGGATGAACGCGACAACGACCATCAGTCCGCCCAGGTGTGTAATGATGAAGAACTTCCATCTCGGTGTGTCGTCGTTCCCGTTATACGCCATCAGGAATGTCGTTAATGTGATGGTTTCCCATGCAATGAGCAGAAGAAGAAGTCCGTCGGCACACATGGCCAGGATACAGGCCATGAACAACAGGCTGAGAAGTGCATTGTACATCGGATGTTTGGGCGCGGTACGGGATTTGGTGATGTGGACGATCGTCATCAGGAACACGATCGATGAAGCGGACATGATCAGCGCGGAAAGACGGTCGATGAATATCGAGTAGTCACCCCATGCTGACGGAATTGGAAGGGTGTACGTGATCGTCCCGTAATGGTAGAACATGACGTACGAGAAGATCCCGGCGACGCATGAGATTCCGCAGAGTATCATGGAAACATGCTTCATTCCGCGCACCGGAACAATGCCGAGAACGGCACCGAAGAACGCTGGGACTATGAGCATCAGAAGGTACAGATCAATGTACAAAGGAAACACCGCCGGAAATCCGATAATGCATTTATGATGCTCCGCAATTTATTACGTCATCCAATCGGATGAACTTATAAATCGTTTTGCACACACAATCGTCCGCGGGCCAAGAAAAAGATGGGCGTGCGTGCGTTTAAACGACAGTACCGTCTGTTTTCAGGGTGATAACTCGGTATGGGATCTTCTTCATGGACTTCATGATCCCTGTGCGGACCATCTTGTCCAATGCGGCGCAGCACGGAACCTCCATTCTGATGAGCGTGATGTTCTTGACACGGTTGTTCTTGAATATCTGGGCCATCCTGTCAGGATAGTCGCCGGCATCGAACTTGGGGCAGCCGATCATCAGTTTCTTACCTTTCAGGAACCTCTTGTGGAAATCGCCGCATGCGAACGCTGAACAATCTGATGCGATGATCAACTCGGCATCATCGAACATCGTTGACTGAAGGGGCACGAGTTTCAACTGAATGGGCCACTGGGTCAGTTCGCTCGCACCGGTCGCAACCATCTTGCGCGGAGCGTCCGATGAGTTGTTTATCACCGCCAGCTCATTGAAAGGGACCGCATCCCTGGTTACAATCGATATCGCGTCGTTCGGACAGGCGGGAAGGCAGTTCCCCATTCCGTCGCAGTAATCATCGCGCACAAGCTTCGCCTTACCGTCGACGAGCTTCAGCGCACCTTCTTCGCACGCATCCGTACACAATCCGCATCCGTCGCATTTTTCCTCGTCGATTTCGATAATCTGCCGCATCATGGTACACCATATAGCCTGGGTGGTATTCAAATATTAGGCTGGGTTAGGAAAACCAATATCTATGAATAAGGTATTCCTAAAACCATGGTCCGTGTGAAAATAAGGATCGGCGGAATGACCTGTGCGGCATGTTCCACGTCCGTGGAACGTGCATTGGGAGGGATGAACGGCGTACTCAGTGTAAGCGTGAACCTCGCCACCAACACGGCATCCGTGGATTTCGATCCCGATAAGGTGTCGTTGGAGACGATATCGGACGAGATAGAGAGTCTGGGCTTCGATGTTCTGAAGGACGACGGAGATGATGAGGGGGAAATTGCACACAGGACCAAAATAAATCTGATAATCTCGGCGCTGTTCACGATACCGCTGTTGTACATAGCGATGGGGCCGATGGTGGGACTTCCTGTTCCAGGAGAGATCCACGATGACCCAGAGGTGTTCTCCGTTGTACAGTTGTTGTTGACGGTACCGGTGCTCATCGCGGGTCGTGACTTCTATATCAGAGGTTATCCCAATCTTGTCAAACTGCGCCCGAACATGGATACACTCGTCGCCTTGGGAACCTCGGCGGCGTTCATCTTCAGCATTTACAATACGATACAGATATTCAACGGGACGGGCGACCCGCATTCGCTTTACTTTGAATCAGCTGCCACGATAGTGACTTTGGTAATGGTCGGAAAGTATCTGGAATCGCGTTCGAAATACAAGACCGGGGAGTCGATCAGGGCGCTGATGGACCTTTCTCCTCAGGAAGCCCACGTCATCCGTGATGATGAGGAAATCGTGGTTCCGATAAGTCAGCTTTACGTTGAAGACCTCGCAGTGATACGCCCGGGAGAGAGGATCCCGGCGGACGGAACGATAACAGAGGGTAGCACATCCATCGATGAATCAATGCTCACCGGGGAAAGCGTCTATGCAGACAGAAGTCCCGGAGACAGGGTGTTCGCCGGAACGATGAATATGAACGGCAGTATAAGGATGGTCGTCGATTCCACGGGTGACGATACGGTTCTGTCGCAGATCGTCAGGATGGTGGAGGATGCACAGAGTTCAAAGGCACCGGTAGCGAGGCTTGCGGACAGGATCGCAGGGATATTCGTGCCGGTGGTGATGGCCATTGCGATCGCCGCCTGTGCAGCCTGGATGCTCGCCGGCAAGGATGTTGAATTTGCATTGACAGTATTGATCGCGGTCCTCGTCATAGCATGCCCGTGCTCGCTCGGTCTCGCGACGCCGTTGGCAATAATCGTCGGTACTGGAAAGGGTACGGAATACGGAATACTGTACAAGAGTGCAGAATCCCTGGAAACATCGGGAAAGATCGATTCGGTGGTGCTGGACAAGACCGGAACAGTAACATCGGGAAGGCCAGAGGTTTCTGAGATATTCTCGTACATGGATGAAAAGAGACTCGTCCGTATCGCGGCATCCGCAGAATCCGCGTCGGAACATCCGTTGGGAAAGGCGATCGTGGAGTATGCGCAATCCTCAGGCATCACATTTGAGACACCGACTGACTTCGAGGCGCATACCGGAAATGGTTTGGAATGTACTGTCAGTGAAACCAAAGTGCACATCGGGAACGTTTCGTTCATGAACAAAATGAACATTGACACGGCAACATCATTGACAAGGATCGATGAACTTGCGGTTGGCGGAAAAACCGTTATCATCGTCGCAGCGGATGGAGAGGTGGCCGGACTCATAGCATTGTCGGATATGATCAGGGAAACAAGTGCCAGAGCAGTGGCGAATCTACATGAGATGAATGTAAGAGTGACGATGATCACAGGAGACAATCCGATCACAGCAAAGGCGATCGCGGCCAAGGCCGGAATTGAAAACGTGGTATCGGAGGCACTTCCTGCGGACAAGGCCGACGGAATAAAGGAGATGCAGGAATGCGGCATGACCGTGGCAATGGTCGGTGACGGAATGAACGATGCGCCCGCACTTGCACAGAGTAACGTGGGGATGGCCGTCGGTTCCGGTACGGACATAGCGATGGGTTCCGCCGACATCGTATTGATGAACGACGACCTGCGGAGCGTACCTGTTGCGATAGAGATCGGAAGAAGGACGATGAAACACATCCGTCAGAATCTTTTCTTTGCGTTCCTGTACAACATCATCGGGATACCAGTTGCAGCCGGAATATTGTTCATATTCGGTGGACCGTTGCTGAATCCTATGATCGCGGCTGCAGCGATGTCAATGTCTTCTGTTTCCGTTGTGCTGAATTCCCTTCGTCTGAGGAGCTTCCGTCCGGTTTCGTCAGTATGATTTTATCCTCATTCCGCAATTCGGGTGTATGAACAAACTGTCCGTCGGCGATACCGTGCCCGATTTCACGATGAGGTCCACAGACCGTGAAGCATTCAACCTGTACAAGGAATTGGAAAACGGACCGATCCTTTTGAACTTCTATATAGGGGATTTTGGGATCAATTGTACGACGTACATGACGAAGCTCATCGAATCCAAAGACCGTCTGAAGAAGATGGGTGTGCGTTTCGTTGCGATCAACCCGGACAGTCTGGAAAGCCACAAGATGTGGCGCGACAGGATGGGTTCGGATTTTGAACATATCTTTGACGAGAAACAGGCGGTCAGTAAGGAATACGGTGCGATCGTCGAGGCCGAGAGCATGGTCAAGGGATTCACCAACAGAGAGTTCTTCCTGATCGGCAAGGACAGGAAGATAAAGTTCTACTGGGCATCCGAGATACCGAAGATGCTCCCGGACGTGAACGAACTTTTGGACGGGGTCGAGAAAACGCTCTAATCAAGATGTGCGCCGGTGATCGTCATCGTACCGGCCATGTTTTTCCATTCTTTATCGGACGAATCGATTATCAATGAGGACCTTTGCAGGGGGGAGTTCACCGTCAGTGATTCGTATTCGCCGCCTTCGCCTATGACGCTGATGCCATGTTTTTCACGTATCTTGCGGAGTTCTTCGGCTGTTTCGCGGTCAAGCATCCTTCCTAACCATTTCTCCGAAAGGCCGTCGGCGTAGGTGCCGATGATCATTGCCGATATTCCCGAGTCGATCAGTTCGTCCAGCAGCATGTCCTGATCCTTTCTCCACAACGGGGAGAGAACTATCAGCCCGAGGTCTCCGCACACTGCGTTGATCCTTTCCCATTGATAGTCGGACCACACTGCGCCAGTGACGATACCGTTAACGTCGAGGTTCTGAAGCAGCTGATGCAATGATTCCATATCATCACCCTCCGAACCTTCCGTAGTTACCGTCTTTAATTCCTTGCCCATTGATTCTGCCAACAGATCGACCATGTTCTGGTTGGGGACGTGGAATAACCATGAACCATCCTTTGGACGCACGTTCAGTAAATATGGAACTTCATGACCCATCTGCTCCGCAAGGTACAATGCGAAGGCGGAATCCTTCCCTCCGGAATACAGGGCCGCGAGTCTCATCGTTTCAGGATGGTAGTATTAATTAAATCCCTTTGTATACAGTCCATTATGCGAATAGACGAGATGACGGCGATCCAATTCTGCAAGGCTGTGGAAAACGACCCGCTCGTCATAATCCCGTTGGGCGCAACAGAGTCACACGGACCTCATCTTCCGCTGGGAACGGACACGTTCCAGCCAGAATACATCATCGCGGAAGTGGCGAAGAGATGCAAGAATGTTCTCATCGCACCGACGCTACCCTATGGACAGCATTCGACCGCCCGTAACGTGCCGGGAACGATGGATATTTCGTTCGATACGCTGCGAGCGGTGATATGGGATCTGCTGAACGCACTGATGAGGCACGGGATACGCAGGATGATGATTATAAGTGGACATGCTGGCACATCACACATGGTCGCCGTTACGGAGGCATGCAGAGAGGTGGCCGAGGAGTATGACGTGGATATAACATTCTTCTCGGACTTCCAGATAGCGGACGGTTACAAGGATGTTCCAAAAGGTGACGGTCATGCTGGTTTCATCGAAACATCAAGGATGATGCACATACGCCCGGAACTTGTTGGAGCGGAACGCCCGAAGGGAAGTTACAAATCATTCGGATTCAAAGTGATCGGTGATGCAAGCGAATGCATGCCCGAAGGCGTTGTCGGTGACACCAAGAACTCGTCAGCGGAACACGGAAAGAATATCAACGAGTTCATAATCAAAGAAATAGTGAGGATGATCGGATGAGCGAACTCAATCTCAAGAAGATAGTTGCAGAGAAGGCAGTAAACGATTACGTTGAGGACGGAATGACGGTGGGTCTCGGAACAGGCTCCACGGCGTACTATGTCATACTGAAAGTTGGCGAACTCGTAAAGTCGGGAATGAAACTGAAATGCGTCGCAACATCCGAGCAGACCGAGAAGATAGCAAAGGAATGCGGTATCACGATTCTTGATGTCGGCGATGTGGACCACATCGATGTGACGATAGACGGTGCTGACGCAGTAGATCCGAAGATGCAACTCGTGAAAGGGTTGGGCGGCGCACTCGTAAGAGAGAAGATCGTCGCTTCCAACTCAATGTCTGAAGTAATAATCGTTGATGAGAGTAAAATGGTGGAGGAACTTGGAACGAACTGTCCGTTACCTGTCGAAGTTCTTCAATTCGGCCATAAGATCAGTAAAAAGGCGATAGAGAAGCAGGGATGCAAAGCGGTTCTGAGGATGAAGGACGGGAAACCGTTCATCTCCGACGGCGGGAATTACATCTATGACTGCGATTTCGGCCCGATCGGTAATCCATTCTTCCTGGAGACCAGGCTGAACGTGATCCCGGGAGTCCTCGATAACGGACTGTTCCTCAACACCGCAACCACGGTATTGACGTCACACAAGGACGGAACTGTAACGAAAATGGGCGAATAGTCGTCGTTCCATGTATTATCCTATAATAGGATAGTAATCTTTTTTATATGACCTCGATATTAGCCAATCCCGATTCCCTTAGAAGGTGAAATACATGAAGAAACCCAGAACAATCAAGACTTACTGTCCTTTCTGCAAGACCCACAGCGTCCACGACGTTGAGAGAGTCAAGAAGAAAAAGGCAAGCGAGCTNAAATGGGGTCAGAGGAGATTCAGAAAAGTAACCGCTGGTTACGGAGGATTCCCCAGGCCTAAGCCAGACCGAGAAAAGCCCACGAAAAGGGTGAACATCAGATTCAAGTGCACAACGTGCAAGAAAGCTCACCTGAGCCCCTGCATAAGAGCGAAGAAGTTCGAATTGGTGGAGTGAGTAAAATGGTCAACGATTTCGTTAAAATTAAATGTCCGGATTGCGGCGCCGAGCAGATCGCATTCAGGAAGGCTGCCACGCAGGTTTCCTGTAACGTCTGCGGTTCGACCCTTATCCGCCCCAAGGGAGGGGTTGGAGAAATAAGGGGCGAGGTGCTTGAGGTGGTCGGCTGATGTCGCGGGCCAGAGGCTTTCCCGAAGATGGAGAATTAGTAGTTTGTACAGTCAAGAGCGTAAAGAACTTCGGTGCTTTCGTAACTCTTGACGAATACGGCGAAAAAGAAGGATTCGTCCATGTTCGCGACGTAGCCACTGGCTGGGTAAAGTACATCAGAGACTTCATAAGAGAAGGACAGAAGATTGTCTGCAAAGTACTCGGAGTGGATTCCTCGAAGGGTCACATCGACCTTTCGTTGAAATCCGTCAACGAGCACCAGAAAAGGGAAAAAGTCCAGCAATGGAAGAACGAAAAGAAAGCTGAAAAGCTTCTTGAGATCGTCGCCGAGCGCATGTCGATATCCGTCGATGATGCGTACACACAGTTCGGCAACACCATTCTGGACGAATACGAAACACTTTACGGAGCGTTCGAAGCTGTTGCTGCCGGGCCCGCGGAATTCAAAACAGAGTTCAGTGGCGACTGGGTGGACTTTTTTGTGGACGTTGCCGTGGAAAACGTCACGCCGCCGTATGTGCAGATCGACGGAACCTTGGAAATAAGGTCCGCGGCACCGAACGGCGTGGACGTTATCAAAGAAGCGATAAAGAAAGGGCTTGCAGCTGCGGACGAGGGTGCTGATGTGACGATACAGTACGTCGGGGCACCGAGATACCGCATTGTTATAACAGCCTCGGAATACAAGGATGCGGAGGACATCATGAAGAAAGTGTCATCAGCAGCATTGGAATACATCATCGCAAACGGCGGAGAGGGCGTTCTCAAACGCGCCTGAACGTGGTAATATGAACTCAGCGATAAGGAAATGTTCCGATTGCGGAAAATATTCTTTAAACGATAAATGTGTATGCGGTAACGATACGCGTACAATTCTCCCGGCGAAATATTCGCCGGATGACAGATACGGCGAGTATCGCAGAACGTCAATCAGAGAGGAGTACGGCGAAAATGGAAAATGCAATCGTTCTTGAAAACAAACCACAACTTAAGAATCCTATTTTCATCGAGGGACTTCCAGGTGTCGGCAACGTCGGAAAGATCGCAGCCGACTTCATGAAGTCGAAGCTGAATGCGAAGAAGTTTGGTGAAGTATATTCAAAGCACTTCCCGCCTCAGGTAGTTCTGGACGACAATTCAGTCGCAGGGTTGGTTCACGACGAGCTCTGGCACTGTGAGGTCAATGGAAAGGACATCATAATGTTGCTAGGGGATTTTCAGAGTACTACGCCGGAAGGACAGTTCGAGATCGCATCACAGATCATGGACCTCCTGATGGAAATGAAGGTCTCAAAGATCATAACGCTCGGAGGATATGGTACGGGCGTGCTCGTGGACGAACCTAGAGTTCTCGGAGCGGTCGCGTTTTTAGATATGATCCCGGAACTCAAGGAACACGGCGTGACATTTTCCAAAGGCGAACCGGCAGGCGGTATCGTCGGGGCAAGTGCGTTGTTCCTCGGATTCGGCAGATTGAACGGTATTGATTCAGTATGTCTCATGGGAGAGACATCAGGATACTTTTTGGACCACAAGAGTGCAGCGGCGATGTTGAAGGTACTTCAGAGGATTATCGGTTTCGAAGTGGATATGACGGAGCTCATGGAGATGTCGAAACAGTTGGACACCCTGAGCGAGAAAGTGAAGGAATATGAACAGAGCCAGAGTGATAAAAATCTCGGCTATTTCGGATGATTTCGAAAAGGCATTAGGTTTAAATAGAGTATTTCTTATCGGAGACATACCTCACTTAGCTTAGCCTGGCCAGAGCGGCTGACTGTAGAGTGTTTCCGGCATTGCCGGTAACAGCCGCTGAAATCAGCAGATCCCCTGTTCAAATCAGGGAGTGGGGACCATTTCCTTTTCATCTTTTGTTATCAAACAAATACAAATGATTTTATCTTCTTTTTCGGTTGTCTGGAATATGACTGCATGCGAGCATTGCGGAAAGGAGTTCGCCGGTAGGAAACCGCTCTGTGATGCATGCAATTCATACGTGGACCATGAATCAACAACAGATCAGAATCGTGTTCGTTATTTTCCTTCAAAAGACAAGAAGGGAGCAAAAATTGTATCAGTTGTGATGTGTGGATGGGGGCAGATATATGCCGGGAGAATCGTCAGAGGGTTGGCGATATTCATACCTTATTTTTTCATTATGGTCTTCACGTGGGTACTAATATTCCTTCTCTTCACGAAAGGCCTTTCCGATTCTGAGGCATCCGCACTTATTGTTATGTTTACCCTTATGATCGCGATCATGGCGTGGTCTGCCAGGGATACAGCCAGGTTGATAGACGAATACAACGAAATCGTCAAGCAGGAAGATGAAATCTCTTCCGTAGATTCAATATCCGTCGTGGTAGGTAAAACAGAGTATATTTTTTCCTCATATGGGATGGTAATTCTGAGGAATGGTAAGGTCTTTAAAGAAGTGCCCCACAAGGATATTAAGAGCATAACTTACAACCCTGAATATGGATGGAAAGATGTATCTCATATCATCATTGGTGCCCTCGTCCGCGTGCCCGATTGGATTCACACGCGCGATTGTTTGAGCATCTTCCATGTTTACAATACCTGGCCGGACACGATTTTCTTTCCCGTGCCCAATTATATTTTTGAAAAAATAAGACCGTTTTTCACAACACCTGTGGAATTGGTTTGAAATAAAAAATTATTTTCCCGCAGACCAGGTCTGCGGGATTTTATGTTTAAATCTTCTTGAACTTCTTCTTTGAAGCTTTGACGGTGTTCGTCATCGCAAGAATGTTGTCCTTCGGTGTCATCGGCACGAATGAGCATCCTGGGGCAATGACTCTGAATCCGGCATCTATGCAGCGTTCAGTGTCCTTAGCAACCTGTTCGGGGGTTCCCTGCCACAACGGGGCTATCGGACCAATGTTTCCGAACATGGCCACTTTGTCGTTCGCGATCTTCACGATCTCGTACGGATCGACCGTCTGTTCCACCGATACCGCATTGGAACCGCACTCGATCATCAACGGTAGATTGAGCGTCGTATTGCCGCAGATGTGTAGCATCGTTCTCATATCTGCTTTCCTCATCGTTTTGTGTTCTTTCTTGTTGAACGGCAATGCGAATTCCTTGAACATCTCCGGCGATATCAGATCACCCGATGCCGACGGTTCCGCGACGCACATGAAATCGACGTATTCCAACGCACCCTGTTCCAATTCCATTTTGTATGCTTCGGCGTTGAAGTCTGCAACGAACTTTATCAGTTTCTTTGCGTCATCCGGATCGGTTGCGATGTGAAGCATCAGGTCTTCGGTTCCGATCAGATGTCCCGCCGTTGTCAGCGGGCCCCAGCTGCTTATGCAGTTTATTGCAACATCCTTGCCGGCAAGTTTCCTTAAAGTTTTCAGTCCTTCTATCGAAGCCTTCATTTTCGGGTACTTCAGATAGTCGTCCATGTCCGGCGTCTTCATTTCAGAATTGATCGAAAAAGGTGTGCTTTTCACATGCGGTTGACTTGTTCCGTCGCCGTAGTCCACTTTCGCGCCAAGGAACTCTGTGTGCGACCATATGTTGAATATCTCGCACGAGTCAAATCCGTATATGTCATATCCATACTTCGAAAGTGCCGCAAGGTCCTTCGGACGATTGAATATCCCATTCGGGTTAAGTCCGGATTTGATGAACATGTCCTGCGTCATCAACGTCAACGAAGCGACCGCAGGTCTGCTCATTTCCTGAAGGTCAAGTGCTGCACACATTATTTCTCTCTGAGTCGTCATAATCATACCAGCCTCGGTTCCAAGGAAACCTTGTTTTGAAAATCTGTTTATCTACTATATCTATAAGAGGTACGATCAATCCATTTGAATGATTGATGTCACGAAAAAGGAAAATATATTTCGTACGATACGGACTTGAATGACACGCACGGAATATAAGGCGGCCATTGGAATTTTCTATAAGTCCATGCTCTTATTCTTTGTAGTGCTGGGGGCAGTGTTCTTGGTGTACCCATTCATGCAGGATGTGGGCGGTGCGGACATGCTTCTTCGCATCCTTGGAGTGACGTTCATTTTCTGCGGGCTGTTTCTGGTAATCTTCGCCAGAGTCACGTACATATTCTCCGATGAAGGTCTGAGCATAAATGGAATGATCGGGGCGACCATGCTGAATGAGGAATATCTGAACGACGTCGTTCCGTACAGGTCTATGACCGAAATACGTGAAACGAAAGATATGGCGTATTCGGCAGGATTCACATCGGATGCGCTGAGAATATACTACATTAAGAAAAATAAAAGGAAGGACTCCTTTGTGATCGGGCCGGTCGACAAGGAAGAATTCATTGAGGAATTGGAAAGACGTACGGGACTGAAAGTGAAACGTTTGTGAACGTCTTTGAGCAAATGATTTTAATCCGTTACGCGATTGACTTTCAGGAATAACATGTTCTGTAAAAGCTGTGGAAAGATGCTGAATGAGGGATCATCATTCTGTGACGGGTGCGGTGCGCGCGCTGAGATCGAAGAGTCACAACCCCAGAACCGGCCGTATTATTACGCACCGACGAAAAGCGTTGGATTGGGAATACTACTGACGTTTCTGATAAACGGTTCTGGACAGATGTACGCCGGGAAATGGGAGAGAGGCCTCCTGGTGTTTGCGCTCAACTGCATAATGGGAATTGCGCTGGCGATCATGGTGCTGGACCACGCTTATTATGATTATTACAACAATCTCTATTTTGATTTCGCACCAGTCCTGGCATGGATGACGGCGATAACCGTTTTTGCGTTTGTCCTCTTTGTATTCAGTCTGTACGATACGTACACATTAATCGAAAAGTACAACGAGCATGTAAGACGGAACGGAAACCCTCCGTGGTGAAACCCCTTAACAAATACATTTTTCGCATATTATTCTATAAAATGCGAAAAAATATCATTTTCTTCCATGATTCTGTTACTTTGAACAAAAATGTTTAATTACTTCGCTCACCCCATACAGTTATTCACGTCAGGGGATTAAGACGGGAAAACAATGAGGCGAAACAAATGACTGCAACAACAAAAGACAAGTTCTTTGCGCTCGGAGTATTATTGGTAATGGTAGGCATAGCCGCCACTCTGATCGTGGCGCCAAAGGCGATCATGCCGCTGTTCATAATATTCTTCGGCCTGGCAATCGTATTTTGGGCGAGGGGACACCTTCACCAGTACGGACTCACCATGGACCCCGAAGCAAAGATCATCCCTGTAGAAGGGGCGTTCTGCACATACTGCGGCAAAGAACACGGTTCAAAGAGCGGAGCACAATTCTGCCCGTTCTGCGGCAAAGATCTCTAAGCATGTAAATGCGAATCAATCATTCGCTGAGACCTATCAGCGGGTGCTCCAGGTGTAAGGGGGATCCTTCCACCGGGGGCATCTTCAGTTTTTAATTTTTTTGTTGCTCGTATGAGACTATTCTATACGCGATCTGAAATTATTTCCCAGATTTTCTGCTGCAGCCGCGATCTTATCGATATCTATGGTCTTTATTCCACCGTTCCTCACTCTTACCTTGATAGATGCATCTATCTCCCTTATCGCTTTCGTGAGGTCCGCAATCATAAAACCGATCTCATCCAGACTTTTTACCATTGACTCTTCTGCGTTCATTGTTCATGTATGGAAATACAGGATTTTAATTGTATCACACTATCAATTTTGTTAGTATCCCAAATAAATATCTTCAAAATAATATCCTGGACATCATGACGGTCGGAACGCTGGGAATAATCGGATGTCCGATACTCGAGGACGAGATATTCCATTCCATGACGAAGGATTCCGAAGAGAAGAATATATTCATCGTGGATACACGTCCGGCATTTTCCCTCAAGGAGAAGTTTGAGGCGAAAGGCGTTTCATTCACATTGATCGACGAAGAGGATTTCAGAATAGAGAATTATAATATCGATCGCGGAAATGGGTACAATGTTGTAATAGTAATGAACAAACTGGGTCTTCATTCTGACCCGAAGTTTCTCAAGAGCACGTTGGAGGAACAGATCACTTCGTACCAGGGCCGTTTCGATGCCATCTCGCTGTACTATGGAATGTGCGGGAACGGAGGATGGGACGTGACGGAATGGGCGAAGGAGAATGTCAGCATCCCCGTGTTCGTCTTCCGCGAGAAATCCGGCCGCGTCTGTGACGACTGCATCGGTGTTGCCGTCGGGGGTCCCGACAGTTATTACCGATTGGTGAAGAAGTACGCGGGAATGTTCTTCGTCACTCCCGCTATCGCAGCGAACTGGGATGAGTTCGCCAAAGAACTGGATTTCTGCAAGGGATTTGAAGTGATGGACATACACACAGTGGCAGAGGTATTCGAAGTGTTCGGCTACAGATACGCGGTGAAGATCGATACCGGGTTGGGAATACAGGGCGACCTGTTCCAGACGCGTTGTGAATACGTTGCCAAGCAAACAGGTTTGAATCTGATAGAGGCGGAGCCCGACTTCGTTGACATATATCCCGCGGAACATCTTTATGAGGAATCAAAGGCCGCGCTGGATCAGAAGAATCAATAAAGAAAGAAAATAGGAAATGGTTTTAGGTTGTGCCGTTCAAACATGGATCATATAACTGTCGGTTCGCCTAAGTAGTACGTTTTCATAGTTACATCATACCAGAACGGTTTGTTACCCCGACACCATCCCAGTGAACAATCAATCTTGCCCAAGTATTCTCCGCAGTATTTGATGAACTTGTCATCGGGGTCCTGCGCGTTTTTGAGGTTGGTACATGCCCTGTCGATGGAATACGTTCTTTTGACAACGGGGAGTATTTTTTAGAACTTTAATGAAGAGTGGGCCTGCCCGGATTCGAACCGGGGTCAATGGCTCCCAAAGCCACAAGTATACCAGGCTAGCCCACAGGCCCACACCATTTGGTATATTGCGGACATAGTTAAGAGTATCGTCTGGTTTTCGAAATTGAAAATAGATTGGGATAGAATAGGAATTAATACAAAAAACAAGATACTGGCTCATGGCTTTATTCAAGAGTGCAGCAGAGATGGGATATGTGGTTGTCGTTCAATGTCCATGGTGCGGTCAGCGTACCACGAAATATCAGGGAAAGATGAAGGATGCGGCGTCCGGTTGCGAGAAATGTGGAACGAGGTTCTACAACGCAAGCACGCTTTGTTATGTGCCCGAGGACAAGTTGGATCAGGTGGACAAGAACAAGGATGAACCCCTTATACGATAGAATTGATTCTGATTCACAATATTGTTGGTGTGCACCATACCATCGGGTTGATTAACCGAAATGCGAAGTGCTTGTGGTGGCAAGAATCACAAAGGTTTGAACGGCCCACTCGACACTGAATCAAACGACGAATCGGGTGCGGACGCAAATATTTGTTATATAGGGTAAACGATTAAGAACACAATCAGGAAGGAACCGGACATGGCGATTATACAGCTCATTTGCAAAAATTGTGGCGGTCGAATGGACCCGGACAACTCCTTGAAGGTTTGTCACTGTAATTTCTGTGGAACTAAACACATAATAAAAGACGAGGTCGTAAAAAATACGATAATCAATAATTATGTGCAGTCTGTAAAAAATGTTAATGAACTTGTCGAAGACGGTGAGACATTTTTAAAATTGAAACAATTTAATAAAGCAAATGAAAAATTCAAGGCGGCAGTGGACATAGATCCTAAAAATTCAAGAGCGTGGCTGGGCTATGCGCAGACTTCGAAAAAGCTCTCACCCGAGTCAAGTTTAGCATATAGGGCAGCATATGAATTTGCCGATGAAGAAGAAAAAGAGATTATAGTTCCACTATGGATTGAGAACATACGCTATTCCGAATTTTCAAACATATACAAACTCCTTGGTGATGATGTCAAGAAAGAGGTCGTCTTTAGGAAATGGCGTGAGTCTGTAATGATGGCAGATTCCGGATTCCTGGAGGTCTATAATGCTCTATGCAACTATCGTGGTGAGGATTATGCGAAAAAGATGGTAGTCCCAGAATGGACGGAACACGTTAAATCAAAGATATCTCGGGGAATAAAATTTAAAAAACCTTTGATAATAGAAGCCAACTCCGATAGATCACTCAAAGACATTGCGCCTTACAATCACTTTCAGATTGAACGGGTGTTCGATTTTCTAGATGTCAACGAGAAAAGATATATCATATCCGTTTTGTCAACAGAAGCAAGATATTATTGCGATATGAATCCTGCTATAGTAGTGAAAGTATTCGATTCTCCTAAAGTTCACGGCGATAAGGTTGTGGAAATTAAGAAATTAATAGTAAGGCTGCGCCAAAGGAAGTCGGAGAGTGCAGCTAAAAAAATAAAACTTTGATTTCAGACAAAGGTGGAATGAACAAATAATCACTGCAAGGAACGAAATGACTTCCGAGAACAAGTGTTTATGGCAACGATGAAAACTTCATGGATGAACCATTTTTAGCAGAAAATACACGGATCTAAATTTTGTGTTTATCCCTCACTCCTTCGATGTGGAGGTTCTTGAATTTCATGCGTTTGATTGGTAAGCATCGAAGCAACTTTTCAACATGACCCACGTCGTAACCAACCGCGATCTTGGTAATCGTTAAATAAGCAGTTTCTATTAACTCATGGGGGGTAATTCAATAGTTGGATCAGTCAAAACGATACAGGGTGAGGAAATCATACGCGAGTACTCCTTCCCTGCTTCTGGCTCCAGTCTTGGAACAGATACTAGAAAAGCAAAAGGCCCAGGTAGATTTTTGGGTGCAATCAAATCTCAGAAAGGTATAGCAACCGTCTGCGTTACCAATAAGCGTCTGATATGCAGGGTACAAGGTAAAATGGGTCTCTTCGATGGAAAAGATTCTGTTTCCACGTATCAGATGTTGATTAAGAACGTGGGAGATGTATGTACGGCCACGGTGAAAAGGTCCAGGGTCATTTCTACGATTTTGATAATAGCTGGAATTCTTACATTGTTGATGTTGTTTGGAATATTGCTTATCCTTGCCGGAATTGCGCTGTGGATATTGACAGGGCGCATAAGAACGTTCGAAGCCAGAAGTACAGGTGGCGGTAGTGGAGTGGACGGCTGCGGATTTCTCGTGATGGGAAAGTGGGTCACAACACAAGGATACGAGGAAATGGCCTGTGAAATTGGAGCACTTATAGCGGATCTTCAGACATACGGCGATGATTGCATTCACAATTGGAAGCGGAACTCCGTTAACTGATTTGTCCATATGAAGAGTCGAAATTCTGAAGGTGTGTATATGGATTCATATGATGAAAAAAAACCAGTGGCACTCTGGGCAATGATTGCAGTTGCAATCACGGTCGGTGTTTTGTATTTCGTAGCGGGGCTTTTATTCAGAGCCCAGGAATACGAAACACTAGTCATAGAGCATTATGGAAAGTATGGGGATCTCTCATACACTACCACATTCAATCTTAGCGCCTTTATGGACACAGTGACGATATCATACTTCGTATTCGGAGCATTGGCACTTGTTATAGCGGCCCTTCTGTACCGTCAGCTGAAGGCAGGAAGAACGTTGGCAATAATCGCATCCGTTCTCACGGTTATGTCATCTTTAACATTCCTGATCATTCGCTTCTTTGGTTCGTCCTACGGCATCTTCGATTCCATTCGCATACATGAAATCTGCTTTAATCTTGGACGCCTCTATGAAATTTTCACCGTTGTATTCTTCGTACTTGCAATAGCAGGTATAGTCTGTGCATACAATGAGGAGGTCAGAGCGTGTTTCGACCCGGATCTTCGTGGTAATGCATGCCAAGATAGAGTGGGTCCGATGCTTTGCGATTCATATGATTCGGTAAGGGATCAAAGTTATGTTGTAGATAAAACGCGGGGGCCGAAATGAAATCGGCCAACGGAACAGAACAATCCAACCGAAGGACGAACAGAGGTTCACTCAAACCATTTATTTCGAATTTTTTATTGGGGTGATACATTGTTTAAAAAGAATGAACCGAGACTGTTAGACATACCAGCAAATAATGATGAAAGTCCTCCGGAGAGGAAGGCAGAACTGGATAGTAATAGGCGAGGGGAAAAGATAACGGTTTTGGATGGAGATGTATTGCTCACAAAGAGCTCCTCTATAACCTCTATGAACCCGAAAATAACTTTCAAAGGTGTATCAAAGGACTCGACCCCTGCCGTAATGCAACTGGATGACAAATTCCTGAGCACACACCTTATGATGCTTGGCGGCATCGGAACGGGAAAAAGCAACACATTCTATCACATGATCGACCAGATTCGCAATAAGATGACGAACAATGATGTCGTGATAATCTTTGATACAAAGGGTGATTTTCTGAAATTTAAAAAACCAGGAGACACCGTGATTAGTAACGATTCCTCGGAAGCCACAGGCCCCCTGGGTGAAGATTACTGGAACATATTCAATGAGGTGGATCCAGGCAACCCAGAGGAACATATGCGTGAAATTGCAAGATCTATTTTCGCAGAAAAGATTGAAAAATCCCCGAATGCATATTTCCCAACGGCCGCGAGCGATCTTTTCTATGCATTCATGTCCATATTCTATAACAATGACGATAAGACACTTATTAACAATAAAAGTTTCATAGAATTTTTGAAAACCCGCGATTCCAACGAACTTCTAGAGGTGCTGAATAGTGTACCACGTTTGAAGTATGCTGCAAATCACATATCCGATCCTAAATCCGGGCAGTCACAAGGGGTTATCGCAGAGTTGCTGACGGTTGCAGACAGTCTTCTCATCGGCAACTTTGCACAGAAAGGGACGTTATCAATGCGTACTCTAGTGAAAGAGAAATCCGCGCGTGCAGTGTTTATAGAATATGACATAAAAACAGGAGAGGTATTGACACCAATATACAGCCTTTTGGTGGACATGGCTATAAAAGAAGCACTGTCGAGAAAGAGGAGTGAAGGTTCTGTTTACATCTTTGTTGACGAGTTCAAGTTGTTGCCAAATCTGTCGCACATAGACGATGCAGTCAATTTCGGAAGAAGTCTCGGTGTAAAGATGATAATAGGCCTTCAGGCGATAACTCAGATGTATGATAACTATGGAGAATTTCGTGCAAAGAGCATATTGTCAGGGTTCCTGAATAATTTCTTTTTCAGAGTGAATAACTACGAATCGAGAAATTTTGTAAAAGAATATTTCGGGGAAAGTGTAGAAAAAATATCCTACGAATCTTTTATTGCAGGAACGGGGGCGGGAAGGGGAGAGATAATTCTTGAGCGTAATGTTGTAAAAGACAAAGATATAACAAGACTAAGAATAGGAGAGGCGATAATCGCAATTCCCAATGTAGAACCGTTCTTCTTTAGATTTGAAGAGTACAAATGACGAGAAAAGTGTTGTTTAAGAAATTCAAAGGTCGGTTGATAAATTAGTATGGAGGAATAGTTTTGGGATTGCGCAATATTTATTCCAGCGGGGATCCAATTTCGGAGATGAATGGATTTGGAACCTCAGGAAAGATCAAACTCTTATCGGATCAAACTAATTTCGAACAGGCAGAAAATGCCCTGGCCGAAAAACTCGGTATGGATATAAATCATGATCAAGACGCCATCTGTTCTCTTGAAAAAAGAGGAATCTGGCACGAATACCGCGATGGTTGTACAATGGGACTTGTTGACAGTAGGATACATGCCGCCATTCCTCACTATGGCGGAGTGGATTTAGTCAAAAACGAAGGTAATCCGTTAGCAATCAATGAAAACGACGCAAATGGAAACAGAATGTATGCGATAGATGGCAAAGGAAAGGCATTTGATTCTCTTGGCCCACATCAACCAGGCAATATGGAGGGTGCGTTCAAAGATATGAAGGAACTCTACCCTGGATCAAATATACCTAATCCGAATAACAAATCCAACGATCCAAAATATGAATGGGCCGGGCAGCCCGGGAATTCTATGTTGAAATTCAAAGAGCCAGATCGCAATTTGTTCGCGACCAACGAGGATTTTGAAAAATATAAAAAAGAATATGATGATTTGCAAGCTGCCCTTGAGGAATACAATATTGATGGCATAAATCACGTGAATAATAATGCTGACTTCAGACCTTGTACGGTTCTAGCGGAAAATGGTGCGAGCTGTCACGTGGCAATTAATTACATGAGTGAAAAAAGAGGCGAGACCCTATTACAAAAAACTCAAAAGAAAGAGTCCGTGGGGCACGATGAAGGTAAAGATGGGTCAAAAAGCAATGAAAAAGGTTCTGAAAAGAAGGTTTTGGATAACAAACAGAATGATTCCGCGAATCAGACTCAATTGGGTAAAAGTAATTTGAACACGCCGGAAAATAAACAAAGTGTGGACAAAGTAGAAAGTTATCAAACCACAAACACCGGTGTTGACAAAAACGGTGAACCTCTCAATAATTTTGACGTTTCTGAGAAAAAAAGTTTGAATAAATACACTGGCAACATTGAAGGCGAGATAACAATAAAGGGTCTGACCAGTAGTGGCGGGGGCGATTTAAATTATGAAATAGATCCCATAACGAAAGAAATGGCCTTGAATTATATTCAGACCAATAGATACCCTGGAATAAAAGGGGGCGGAACAGAAATGTTGCGCTGTGCGGAGAAGAGTGCAAACCAGCACGGTGTCAAAAAGATAAGAGCAAATGTTACAAAAGAAGATTATGACCTTGGTCTGGCGCGTAATTGTTATGAAAAAAACGGCTATAAAGTGTCTCCAATAAATCCTAATAATCTAAACGAAGGATATACTGCACGTAAGGACATGGGGCAATCATTGGATAATGATGGTAAAAATCAGAAATCTAATGAGGAAGGGACAACGCAATCAAATGAGAGTAAATCTTCCAAAGAACAGAATAGATCTGAAAATGGCATGATTTCAGAACAACCCACTAGGCAGGAGAATCAAAGCGCTCCCGAATCAACGAATTCCAATGAGATGAAGGGGCCGAATCTGGGCTTAAAGGAAAATGAGAGCCAGAGTGGCCTAGAGTTAACGAATTCCAATGAGATGAAGGGGCCGANTNTGGATTCAAAAGAGTCGACACAGCCTCAAGGAGAGGAAAGCAAACCGAATCTTGGCAGTAATAATCAGGATTCTAGTAGTACACAATCTCAGAGTGCTAAATCTTTGAACTCTGTGGCTTCCTCAACTAGTTCAGCACCCTCTCAGAGTCAGAGTATGTGATTAGATACTTTTAGCTGAGGTAACGCTTACGATGACCGCCTCTTGTTTATAAAAGATATAGTTTAAATACTAGCATTGATACGACGGAGCAGAATATAGAGGTCCCTCCCACACACGGCAAAGGGGTTTTTGGTATTTGGTGAGGATAATGACCAGTTTCGCAGATCTAGGGATAAACAAGAACATCGTAAAAGCGATAGATGATAAAGGGTGGACAGACCCGACCCCGGTCCAGATCCAGACACTTCCGACAGCACTGGAAGGGAAGGACGTACTTGTTCAGGCGCAGACCGGAACAGGAAAGACCGGAGCGTACGCAACAGTAGTTTTGAGCAGAGTTGCGGCAGGTCAGAAGAAACCATCCTCATTGATCCTCACACCCACACGCGAGCTTGCGAAACAGGTCGAGTTTGAAATTTACTCGTTATCAAAATATTCCAATCACAGAAGCATCGCCATTTACGGTGGCGCAAGCATCATGGACCAGCTGTACAGGATCGAACGCGGTGTCGATATTATCGTCGGCACGCCGGGAAGATTGAAGGACCTGATGACAAGAGGTTCGTTGGATCTTTCACAGGTGACCGAGGTCGTTCTCGATGAAGCTGACAGGATGTTGGACATGGGATTCGCTGATGAGCTGAATTTCATA